>ENA-ORTT01000420-ORTT01000420.1-human-gut-metagenome-genome-assembly--contig:-NODE-420-length-56540-cov-6.142109_pt1 | contig 56540 bp, 40 predicted proteins | sample MGYA00242074_ERZ509197 | MGnify/ENA primary metagenome ERZ509197 (study PRJEB26280, sample SAMEA2338789) | human gut metagenome | biome: human gut; feature: human-associated habitat; material: faeces...
CGGCACCCCTCCCGTCAGATACCTACCCTGTGTAGTCCCTTGTAAACTGTACTTTTGTATGTGCTAGATCATTGTTTTTATTTGCCATTAAATCACCTTTTCCTTTCTACGATAGTGCCTGAACAACTCTATTGTAACGAAAAGGTGATTTTTTGCTATAAGCAAATTGACTCCACCCGCATAGCAGGTGGGTTTTGTGTTTCGGGCATCTCCATTTTTCGGAACACGAAAAACTCCAATGCCCTCAACTGGCTAAAGCCATAACTAATTTGTGTCACCAGTGGTGTCACAATCTCATTATCCTTATAGGTTTCATAAAATTTTTTCATTCTATAAAGACCTCTTCGATTGAATCCCTTTATTCCAGGAAATGCCTCCTGTATTTCCCTTGAAATTTCATCGATATATGCATCACCATACGAAGCCCGTTCCGTTTCCTTACTTAAAAACTCACCAACTTTCCAATACATTTTGATAAGCTCTTCATTCACTTTCTTCAATGCACTTTGTCGTGATTCTTCAATTATATAAATTAATCCAGCTGCTGATATCAAATCATTACCCATACAAATATTCCACCTTCCGAATTGTGACACCAGTGGTGTCACAATTCCATTTTTGCCATTTTAACAAGACTTTATAAATCTTTTTCAAAATTAATACATTTTAATTATATCAAGACATAGCAATCCTCTCAATGACTTTTTACTGATGTTTTTCCTTTTTCATCATCTCGATCTTCTCATGCAGGTTGGTGTTATACAGCTTGTAAAGGTCTGTATTTGCCTGCTTGCGGAATTTTACTCCATACGACATTTCTGGTATGATAATGATTTCTCATTGAATCTGTAATTGATATATTTTGATTTTCACCTCACAATCCCAAAGCTATCCATACTTATATCTAACATGAATAAAAGGTAATTTTTTGCTATACGCAAAAAGCTGTAAAACTCAATGCGAATTTTACAGCTTCTAAATAAATGTGTGCTGATTACAGAGATAAAAGTGTGCAGGATTTTTGAATAACATTATGTAGGGATATGCGAAGCAACCGTTCTTCCATTACTCCGCATATCTCAAAAAAACTAGTTGATGTAGTTAGCTGCTGCTCCCATATAAGCGATTGCTTCATCAGCTGTCAGATACTGACCTTCCATAACAAGGGAAAAATCTGAATTTGCAATTGCAACGGAACCGTCATCTGCTTCTACAAATACTGCTGAGAAATCATCACCTGTATAAACATCTGTTGTGCTGATCTCAGTCCAGTCAATGTTATCTTCATCTGTAACATTTGTTACATTAGAATCATCATATGCTCCACAAAGGACATCTCCCTGTCCATCCTGTGGAACGATCATTAATGAAACATAGCTATATCCATCCGGATCTCTAAAGAGTGTGATCACATACTCTGTATTATCATCATCCACTGCATATAATGCTGCATCAACAAGATCTGCTGTTACATCAAGAAGGGAAAATCCTTCTTCCTCTGTTGTGTCTGCTGCTTCTGCTGCATCTTCCACATCAACTGCATCCTCTTCTGTATCTGCTGCATCATCAGATGCTGTGTCTGTTGTAGTTGTCTGCTGATCATTGTCAGCTGGTGCTGCTGCATCTGATGAACCACCACATGCTGTAATATTAAGAGCCATTGCTCCAACAAGTAATGCTGTTAATAACTTTTTCTTCATTTGAATCTCCTCTTTCTATTATTCATATTTTTGATAAAAATAGAATTTTTTGTAAATTTCCTGCCCACTTTTATCTCTGTAATCAGCTTATTTTTCATTTTAAAAATTGTTTGTGCAATGCCTTATCTGGCATGGTTTCTTTTTCTTTTCGCAAAGATTCCTGCAAGTCCTGCGCATGAAACCATCAGAAGTGCTGTACAAAGTGCCATGCTGAAATCTTCGCCTGTCTTTGGAGATTTTGCACTCTGGTCAGCGTTTTCGGCTACCGTAAAGTTTGTTGCCGCTGTTCCATCTGTCCAGACAAGCTCAAAGGAATGATTTCCTGCTGACAGACTCTTAAGGTATTCCGGTTTGAAGGTAATGATGGTAGATCCTTCTGTGACCGTATAGTTGACCGGATCAACTGTAACTCCGTCCACCTTGACCTCACGGAATTTTGAGATCTCACCGCTTCCTCTGATTGCAAGGCTTCCATCTGTATTCTGTGTCCATGAGCTGCCTGCTCCATCTAAAATATCATATGTTACCTGAGCCGGTGCCGAAGCTGCTGGAGCAGCTGTAGTTGATGCAGCCGGAGTTGTTGTCGCTGGTGCTGGATCCGGTGTCGGGGTTGTTGCTTCCGGTGTCGGATTTGGATCCGGTGTTGGGCTTGGCTCTGGGGTTGGTGTCGGCGTTGGTTCTGGCTCCGGATTCGGTGTCGGTTCCGGATTTGGTTTTGGTGCTGGGGATGCACCTTTTAAATTCATTACAATATATCCTTCGGAATTAATAGCTGTTTCATATGCACTGTTCTCCGAAATGAAGTAATTTTCTGTTACTTTATCATTTGTAATGATCACCGGAGTGGTATCGGTTGGAACTGCTTCTGTATTTATGCGAATCTTTACACCTGCAGCCAGTCCCGATGCTGATACAAGTTTTTCAGACACAAGATACAGATTGGGTGCTGTGTTTCCAACTATATTCGGTGAACCGGATAATACTATATTACCATTACTGTATATACCACCGCCTTTGCCACGACCACTGTGATTTTTCTCAATCGTGCCGCCAGACATTATTAATGTGCCCTTATTATAAATACCTCCACCTTCATACCCTGCATTATTGCCGGAAATTACAGCACTGCCCGACAATTCAAAGCAGCCCTCATTATATACGCCGCCACCAGTACCTAAAGAGTTATCATTATTTGAAATAACGCCACCACACATGATAAAAGTCCCTTCATTATTTATGCCCCTGCCAGTTTTTCCCTTATTATGAGTAATTTCCCCGGCAATTTCCTGACAATCTGTAAGCGTAAACGTTCTACCAGGCATTACAAAAATCACATCCTGTTTAGCATTCATTGTAATCTTCTTACCGTTCAGACAGAGTACTACATTGTTCTGTGGTATCCAAGTCTCTGTCAAATTAACGTTATCCGTCAAATAGTAATAACCTGCGCTTAAATTGTTATCTAACGAATTTATGCCTGTCCATGTTGCTCCCTGCGGCAAAACAATTAAATGTGAACCGGTATGTTCCTCAGCCGGTGTTCCGCCATTTTCTTCTGTCGCTTCAACAGCATAAATCAATCCATCTAAATCTGTCGTCTCAAGCCAGATTTTGCATTTAGATAAGTCAACATCTTCGTAAGGCAACTTCACATCTTGGCTTCTTTCAATCGGACAACCATAAAGCGTTTCTTGACCACCCGATTTATATTGAACGATAAGATTTACCGTATCCGCCGTATCTCCTCTGTTGACCTTGATTTCTTTTGTTAAAGCATTATATGTTGCAGTACCTATTCCCTTATTTTTGCCATCCAAACGAAGCGTCATTGCTTCTTCTATCCTTCCGGACTTAACACTGACTGCCGATGCAAAAAGGACATTTGACAAGTTCAGATTGGTGGCTGGTCTGATTGCTTTTGTCTCATCAACATACTTATCCTTAACCTTCTGCTCCTCCGTTGATGTACAATTTGCCGCATAATCATACGAACCCAAATAAGAAGATTCATACGGAGAACGCAGCCAGAATTCATCTTCACTCCAATATACACTTCTTTGTAGCTGCACGCTGTTGTCACTTCCCGCTTTTAGTATGATAGCATCACGAACACCTTCAAGCGCATATAATTTATCTGTAGTGGTATAATCTTTCTTAGCCTTTGTATCTGTTGTAGTAACAGTTGTTGCCTGCATGAGTGTCTGCTCTGCATCTGAAAAATAGTCTTTATTACTCGCCATTCCCTGCAAAGTAACTCTTAAATTGCTCGCTCCATAATGGTTGGCAACACATTCCTCTGCAGAATCACCGTCTGCATACGTTCCATAATCTTTCATGTACGCTTTATTTTTTTGTTCATTATTAAATTTGCCTGTTGCTATCGGGCTAGCTGCAAAAATAATAGTATTATCTCCCTGTACGCCCTTGTCTTTTCCTAAGATATACCAGCTCTGTGCTGTATCAGACGCATTTATACCAAATAAAAGTTTTCCAACATTTGTATTCGTTCCACTTGCATCCGGCGTAAACGCTGTCATTAACTGCTCTTTTGTCGCATATACTGTCACACCCGGCTCACTTACATCCGCAGCCTTCGCATGCACTGTTCCACCCGGCACTGCCGGAACAAGTCCTGCCACCATTCCGAATACCAGTAAACCGGAAAGTATTTTTGCAATGCCTTTGCTCATTCTCTTTTTTCTTATCATATATACTCTCCTCTTGCTGTAGTTACAAAATCCAAGATTTCATGTGGCATTCCATCCACAGGTCTAATATCAAATGCTTATCTTAAGCTGCTCTTTTTTCTTCTTACAAACATTCCTGCAAGTCCTGCGCATGAAATCATCAGAAGTGCTGTACAAAGTGCCATGCTGAAATCTTCGCCTGTCTTTGGAGATTTTGCACTCTGGTCAGCGTTTTCGGCTACCGTAAAGTTTGTTGCCGCTGTTCCATCTGTCCAGACAAGCTCAAAGGAATGATTTCCTGCTGACAGACTCTTAAGGTATTCCGGTTTGAAGGTAATGATGGTAGATCCTTCTGTGACCGTATAGTTGACCGGATCAACCGTTACTCCGTCCACCTTGACCTCACGGAATTTTGAAATCTCACCGCTTCCTCTGATTGCAAGGCTTCCATCTGTATTCTGCGTCCATGAGCTGCCCGCTCCATCTAAAATATCATACGTTACCTGAGCCGGTGCTGCAGCTGCCGAAGATGCCGGTGCCGTTGTGGTTGATGCAGCCGGAGTTGATGTCGCCGGTGCCGGATCCGGTGTCGGGGTTGTTGCTTCCGGTGTAGGATTTGGAGTCGGCGTTGGGGTTGGCTCCGGGGTTGGGGTTGGCTCAGGTCCCGGATTTGGATTCGGCGTCGGCTCCGGATTCGGTGTTGGTATTGTCTCACTGTCCTTATAGGTTGCTTGAATCTGGGTTGGTGCTATTTTGGTTGTCACAGTAGTTGTCGCACTATTCTCATCAGCAATAACTGCGTCGCCATACATCTTCACCCACTTATCAAATACTTTTCCATCTGCAGCCGGATTTGCTGTAATCGTTACAACAGTACCCTCCACATACGTTCCATTACCTGTACCATTGATAATTTCCAAGATATAAACAGGCTTATCTGCATCCGGAACTGTTACCACAAAGGCTGGACTTTCCTCATGATTTTTATCCCCTTTGTATCTTACCTCGTAGGTTCCTGCAGAAAGTCCGGTAATCTCTTTGCCGGTGCAGTCTATATATGAGCTGTCCCCGGATTTACGGTATTCCATATTCTCATTCACGACTGTAATCTTACCGTCACTGCCACCTGCGGTAGTAGGTTTCTCTCCCACCAGACCAGTAGGAGCATTCTGCGATGCTTTTGTGATTTCCCAGTTAAAAGTCTTTTCGTTTGCTGTTCCATCTTCCCATGTTTTGCCAGCAGACGGTTTTATAATCACCTCATAAGTACCTGCATCTGTTGCACTATTTGTTCCACTAGCAACTATATAATTTTCACCTAATTCAATACCAGCATGTTCTGTTCCATCATATGTAAATCTGTTTGGGACAGGATCCTGTACAATAGGTAATTTTTCTTTGCATTTTAATACAACTCCATCTACCGCATTCGTACCTATTTCGTAAGCACTATTATCAGAGAAAAAACAGCCTGCACTTGCAGGATTACTGGTAATTGTAACCGGAGAATCATCTGTTGGTGAATTATATGTAGTCACGCCTATTGTTTCTTTTCCTGTCAGAGAGTCTGTTTGCACCGTTGTTTCCCGACCAAGATATAGATTATTATCTCTGTTGTCTCCAACTTTATTTCCAGTAATCTCTACCTCACCACCCAAAGTTATTGCATATCCTCTTGCTACTAAAACACCGCCTCCATTTGAAATAGCCGTGTTATTGGTAATCTTAGCCGTACCACTCATTTTAAAAGGTTCTTGCGATGCATGCTGTACTCCTCCACCATTCTTTTCTGATTTATTACGAGTTATTTCACCTCCGGACATCTCAAATGTGCCATCCTCATTACATACCCCTCCACCATACTCTTTTGTTTCATTATCAGTTATTGCTCCTCCTGACATCTCAAATGTGCCACTTTTATTATATACTCCTCCACCATCACATTGTGATTTATTCTGGGTTATTGTACCTCCGGACATAGTGAATGCATCTGCGTCATTATACACTCCTCCACCTGACGCATTTGCTGACATACCGGCTGATTCATTACCGGTTATTGTTCCTCCGGACATAGTGAATGTTCCACTCTCCTTATAGACACCTCCACCATACATTGCTTTATTTCCACTAATCGTTGTTCCATCAGACATAGTGAATATGCCTCTCTTGTTGAAGACGCCTCCACCAAAATTAGTGGTAGTATTATTAGAGATTTCGCCTCCAGACATCTCAAATGTGCCATCTTCATTATATACCCCTCCACCATCATTTGTGGACTTGTTACGAGAAATAATCCCACCGTTCATGGCAACTTTCTTTCCTCCAATAAATACACCGGCACCGTTCTCTGCTTCATTATCGCTGATTTCGCCGCCGTACATCTCAAAGTTGTACTCATACTCTCCTAAGTGAGAAACGTATACTCCTCCTCCAAGATCAGATGTTTTATTATTGCATATCATTCCATCGTACATCTCAAATAGGGACTGAGCATTAACACCACTACTGTTGTTACCGGAAATCTTTCCATTATACATGATAAAAAATCCAGCATTATAAACACCTTCACCGCTTACTCCTTCCGCATGAGTAATAGTTCCAACCGTTTTCTGACAATCCGTAAGGGCAAAACTAGTGTTTCTGTTTATTTTAATAACAGCATTCCCACCGAAACTACCATCAGTCGCTTCAGCATTGCGCGTAATACTGTGTCCATTCAGGCATAATTCTACGCTATTTGGGCATTCCCATACACTGTTAATCGTTATATCCTTTGTCAGATAATACTCACCCTTTTTCGTTATTTTGCTAAGATCGTCAATCCTTGTCCATGTCTGCGTCGTATGATGATAGGTATGACCTCCAGCCGAAAGTTCTCCTGTACCACATTCGCAATGTGTATGCGGAACATTCTCCTCACTCTGTTCTGCTGTCACGCCCGGCTCACTTTCCCCTTCAGCCTTCGCATGCACTGTTCCGCCCGGTACTGTCGGTACAAGCCCTGCCACCATTCCGAATACCAGTAAACCGGAAAGAATTTTTGCAATTCCTTTGCCCATTCTCTTTTTTCTTATCATGTGTATTCTCCTCCTGCATTTGTTTATTTTTTCACAATATGGCAGTTTACCATTTTTTTCATTTTATCACAGCGTTCACCCAAAACCCGGATTTCGGCGTGAGTTGTAATTATATGGCGTGAATTGTAAGATGCAGGCTTGCTTTGGTTTTCCGAATTTTTTATAATGGATGTATCATAACTGTGAAACAAGGAGGACTGCCACATGCTGCTTCAGATTTTAACTTATACACACCACTTAACGACAATGCTGTTTGGCATTTTTCTGTCCGCCTTTTTTCTCGGGGTAAAACAGAATAAGAAAAATGTCTGCATTCTTCTTGGCGGTGGAGCAGTATCCGGACTTTTCTTTCTGATCTGTAATACGGTATTCGGTTCGTTGTTCACGGAAGCCGTCTATCCGATTTTCGTGCATCTGCCGCTTTTTCTGCTGCTGGTGTTTTATTACCGTTTCCGCTGGCTGCCTTCCATAATCTCTATTATGACCGCCTATCTGTGCTGCCAGTTCAGCAACTGGGCAGGTATTTTTGCCTTATCCCTGAGCGGATTGGACTGGGTTTATTATCTGGTAAGGATTATCGTGACTGTTGCCGTTTTCGCTTTCTTAAGCCGGTATCTGTGCCAGACTACCGCACTGCTTTTTGCAAAATCTGACCGGGAGCTGTATATCCTCGGGGCAATGCCATTTGTCTATTATGTGTTTGATTACTCTACCACAAAGTTCTCCATGCTTCTCTACTCCGGAAATAAGGTGGTCGTGGAATTTCTCGCATTTGCCATGTGTATTTCCTATGTCATTTTCCTGTTCGTCTATTTTCAGGAATATGAGCTGAAAAACCGCGCTGAACAGTACGGTCAGCTTACCAATATGCAGTTGAACTCCCTGCATTCGGAGATCGAGCAGGTCCGCAGCAGCGAACAGCGCATGAAGATCCTGCGGCACGACATGCGCCATCATCTTGCCGCCATCCAGACTTTTATCTCCCAGCAGGAACCGGAGCGCGCACTTGATTATATTCAGGAGATCAATAAGCAATATGACGACACTGTCATCCACTCTTTCTGCAGAAATGAGCTGCTGAATTCGGTTCTTTCCATTTACCAGACACGGTTTGCGGAAAATCAGATCGTTTTTGACGTACAGATCCAGACTTCGCAGACACTCTGCTGCTCTGAGATGACTTTCTGTGCGATCCTTTCCAACCTTCTGGAAAATGCCATGCATGCGGTCACGAAGCTCCCTGTGGAAAAACGTATCGTGCATCTGAGCATTTTCGAAAAGGGAAACCACCTTCTGATCCTGCAGAAGAATCCGGCTTCAGAGACACCTGTTTTTTCAAACGGTATCCCGGTTACAACGGCAAAGAATCACGGTATCGGTGTCCAAAGCGTCATTTATTATGTCGAGAAGGAACATGGACAGTACCAGTTTTACATGGAAGGTGAGGACTTTGTAGTCCGCATTATTCTTTAAGCGAGGAAATTTATTATGGTAAAGATTGCGATTTGTGATGATGAAACTGAATTTTTGGATCTGCTTTCAGACAGTCTTGATTCCTGGTGCCGGGCGCATCAGCTGACACTGCAGCTCTACCGGTTCACAAACGGTGACGAACTGATCTCCGCACACAGGGCTTATGGCATGGATCTGATCCTGCTTGATATGATCATGCCCCTTTTGAGCGGCATGGATACCGCCCGCGAACTGCGCCAGCATGACCCGCACGTTCCGATCATTTTTCTGACTTCCTCACCGGAATTTGCGCTGGAATCTTATGAAGTCCGCACTTTCTGGTATCTGTTGAAACCTCTTGACGAAGTGCGTTTCCACGCGGTCCTTGACAGCTGGTACGAAGTCCACAAGGCTTCCATGGCTCATTTCGCGGCAAGAACAGATTCCGGCTACCAGTCGATTTATTTTCAGGATGTCGAATATCTGGAAGCGCAGAATAAGAATGTGTTAGTCACATTGAAAGACGGCTCGGTGATCTCCATAAAAGAACCCTTTCACCAGTGTGAAACAATTTTCACAGTGGAAAAAGGGTTTTATAAATGCCACCGCAGCTATATTGCAGCGTTAAGCTGCGTGGAAAAGTTCGGTAAAACCTCTCTCTTCACAAAATCCGGCGCACAGATTCCGATTTCAAGAGACAATTACGCTAATTTTAAGGATGTTTATTTTTCCTATATGTTTCCGCAGGAATGATCCGGCTATTGGATCCCGAAGGACGCAAGCTTCATGTCCTCGTTGAACGCCAGTGTGTAATGCACCTCGATGTTTTCATACTCTGCGGTCACGTAAACGGCTGCGATATGCGCACCTCTCTGTATGATCTCCGCATCCTGCATTGTTTCAATGGAAACAAAATCTCCCCAGTCTTCCGAGATCCGCGCCTTTCCCTCGTCCATGCGCTCTTTGTTCATGATCTCCTGCATGTCCGGGACAACAAGGCTTTGCAGGGTGTCAAAATCCTCTGCATTTAAAAGCCCTATGATTTTTTCCGCCTGTGCTTTCACTTCCTCTTCGCTGAACACTTCACTCTCTGCCAGCGCTTTGTTCTGCGGCTGCATCCAGTAAGTTGCAACGGATGCTGCCACAAGGATCACTGCGACAATGATGATGTTGCGGATGCGCTTTTTCTTCTGCTCCGGTGTCAGCACTTTTTTTGTTTTTATCTTACTCATTTTTCTCTCTGCACTTTCTTTTTTCTGCATATTAGTCCCTGATCGCATCCAACGCATTCGAAATATCTGCGATCAGATCTTCCTTATCCTCTAAACCGAGACTTATCCGGATCAGCTCTGCCGGAACACCAGCCTCTTTCAGCTGTTCATCTGTCATCTGTCTGTGCGTGGAGGTTGCCGGATTCAGACAGCAGGTTCTTGCATCTGCCACATGTGTCTCGATTGCTCCAAGCTTTAAGTTCTGCATAAAAGCAGACGCAGCCTCCCTGCCGCCCTTTAATCCGAATGAAACGACACCGCATCCGCCGTGTGGCAGGTATTTTCTGGCACGTTCATAGTATTTGCTGGAAGGCAGTCCCGGATAGTTCACATAGGCTACCTTTGGATGTTTTTCCAGAAATTCTGCAACTGCCTGACCGTTTTCCACATGCTTAGGCATACGCACATGCAGTGACTCCAGTCCAAGGTTTAACAGGAATGCATTCTGTGGCGACTGGATGCATCCGAGATCACGCATAAGCTGTGTTGTACATTTTGTGATGAATGCGCCCTCATTGCCAAATTTTTCTGCATAGGTCACGCCATGGTAGCTCTCATCCGGTGTACAAAGTCCCGGATATTTGTCTGCGTGTGCCATCCAGTCGAATTTTCCGCTGTCAACAATCGCACCGCCTACTGCCGCACCATGTCCATCCATGTATTTGGTGGTGGAGTGTGTCACAATATCCGCACCCCACTCAAATGGTCTGCAGTTGACCGGAGTTGGAAATGTATTGTCTATGATAAGAGGTACGCCGTGCGCATGTGCTGTTTTTGCAAAGAGCTCAATATCTAATACTGTCAATGCCGGATTGGCGATCGTCTCGCCAAACATCAGCTTTGTGTTCGGACGGAATGCAGCGTTCAACTCCTCCTCCGATGCGTCAGGAGACACGAAGGTTGCCGTGATCCCCATTTTGGCAAGCGTAACTGCAATGAGGTTGAAGGTTCCGCCGTAGATCGAGGATGATGCCACAATATGGTCTCCACTCTCACATATGTTGAATATGGCAAAAAAGTTCGCTGCCTGTCCGCTTGAGGTCAGCATTGCGGCTGTGCCGCCTTCCATTGCTGCGATCTTGGCTGCGACATGATCATTCGTCGGATTCTGCAGCCGTGTATAGAAATATCCGGATGCCTCAAGATCAAACAGTTTTCCCATGTCCTCACTGGTGCTGTATTTGAAAGTGGTAGACTGGATGATCGGGATCTGCCGCGGCTGTCCATTCTCCGGGGTATATCCTGCCTGTACACATTTTGTGCCTATTTTATAATCGTTCATTTCATTTTCCATGCCTTTCCGTAATCTGCCCTTCGTATCCGGCAGTCACATTATTGTCAAACTGATCTGCGCCATGATCTCTGCTGCAGATCATCAGTATTATTACTGTAGCATTATAAGCGCCGTTTTTCAAGAATTGTTTTTCCTGTCTGCCCGGAAGTAAAACACTTGCAGAAGTATGTTATTTTCGATAGTATATAAGTATCAGATGTACGGATACAGGTTGAGTCAGAACAGGTGATTGTCTGATCGATCCGGAAGATAAAAGGAGGAATCCTCATGACCGAGCAGGAGATCAAGGATATTTTACAACAACAGAACCACTTTTTTTCCAGTGGCAAAACGATTCCGGCGGAATTCCGACTGAAACAGTTAGAAAGTTTGAAGGAGGCTATGATCCGCCATGAAGCCGACCTCGCTGCGGCATTGAAGGAGGATCTTGGAAAGAGCCGTATGGAGAGCTATATGTGTGAGATCGGGCTGACGCTGTCGGAGCTTACCTGGATGCAGAAGCATCTCCGCAGCCTTATGCGCAGCAAACGTGTTTCCACCCCGGCCGCCCAGTTTGCAGCAAAGAGTTTCCGCTCCCCTTCCCCTTACGGAACTGTGCTGATCATGAGTCCATGGAATTACCCGGTGTTACTGACACTCGATCCGCTGATCGATGCCATAGCAGCCGGGAATACTGCGGTCGTAAAACCAAGCGCCTACGCCCCTTGCACGTTCGATGTCATGAAAACCATGATCGAAGAATGTTTTCCGGCACATTATGTTGCAGTGGTCGATGGCGGCCGCGCAGAAAATCAGGCATTGTTACAGCAGCGTTTTGACATGATCTTTTTCACCGGCGGAAAGACTGTCGGACGGGAGGTACTCCGCCATGCGGCTGAATATTTAACTCCTGTCACGTTAGAGCTTGGCGGAAAGAGCCCATGTATCGTTGACTCCACCGCTAAGATCCGGCTTGCCGCAAAGCGTATTGTCTTCGGCAAGTATTTAAACTGCGGACAGACCTGTGTTGCGCCGGATTATATTCTCTGTGACAAGCGCATCCGCGATGAGCTTATCACTGCGATTTTAGCTGAGATTGAAAAGCAGTTTGGGAAAGAACCTCTGAAAAATCCGAATTATGGAAAGATCATCAACGAAAAGCATTTTGAACGCATTCTCGGGCTGATCAATGGGGAAAAGCTTGTATACGGAGGACAGTCAGAGCCTGAATCGCTCCGCATTGCGCCTACCGTTCTCAATAATATTACGTGGGACGACGCTGTGATGGGCGAAGAGATCTTTGGACCACTGCTTCCGATCCTCACCTTCGACACATTAGACGAAGCGCTTGATACCGTGGAATCCCACCCTCATCCGCTTGCGCTTTATTTTTTCAGTGAGGACAAGGCTGCACAGAAGAAGGTCTTAGATACCTGCCGTTTTGGCGGCGGCTGTATCAATGACACGATCATTCATCTTGCAACGAGCGATATGCCATTCGGCGGTGTCGGTGAGAGCGGCATGGGCAGCTACCACGGCAGGGTTGGATTTGAAACCTTCAGCCATTACCGCAGTATTGTCGATAAGAAAACGTGGATGGATCTGCCGATCCGGTATCAGAAATATACCGGATTGAAAGAAAAGATGATGCGGATGTTTTTGAAATAAAGGGGATTATACTCCCCTTTTATTTCCCTGTCTGCTGTGCTTTAGTTATTATATCTTTAATGTCCTCGACTCCTTCTATTCTGTTTATGCCAAAACATTTCTTACCGGCATCCTTTAGAGAAGCTCCAATATGATATCCTTCTTTACCATCTATAATCAGAAACCTATCATGAAAAGATGCTGTTTTTTTTACGGTAAGTGTTGGATACTGTGCATTAAAATTTGCTATATCCTGAGCCGATAACTTTGTATTAGGCAACGTGTATGTATAAACATTCACCCCTATATTCTTCTTAGCCAAAATGTTCAACGTAATAATATCAATATATCCGTCAATAAGAATTATCTCCTTTTGGGCATGAGTAATAATATTTGTGAGTAAACTGAAAGCATCAAATATCTGTCCGTCAAAAAAAATCTTCTGACATTCCTCTTCATGATTGGATATATATTCAAATATTTTTGTAAAATTTTCCTCCGCATCTTTTTGTAATTCCAGTTGTTTCAGTTCAACAGCATTAATCCTTTCAAACAAAAGAACATTGCTTGAAATAAAATGCCGCATTTCGCGAAATGCACGCATTATAAAAATACTTTGTTTTTCTGCAATTTCACCACTTAACACTGTCGCCAACATATAAATTCCCTGTTCGGTAAAAACATGGGGTAAATATCTGCTTTTGGGATTTATATTTGCGGTCGGAAATTTCGACCGCAAATCGTTTACTTCCTCCCTCGTCATTTGAAACATAAAATCTTCCGGAAATCTATTTTTATTATTCTTTACTTGTTCATTTAGTCTTTTCACTGTATAACCATACAGTATAGCCAGATCACAATCTAACATTATCTGTTTTCCGCGAATCGTATATATTAATTTTGATAGTTCAATATCCTGCTTCAGTAATGTTGGTTTCTCAACTATATTGGTAATTTCGTTCATCAAATTTCCTCTCTGGTTATTTTGAAGTTCCAAAACAAAACCTCAAATCCGAATCACAATATACAAATTCATTTTATATTTCTTCAAGACTTTGTATCTTCTTTAAAGCCTCCATATAAGCCATCAGACGCTTCTGCTGTTCTTCCTTAAGTCCATGATAATCTTGAACCAATTGAATATCATAAGGCGTAAAACAACTCTCACGACTTGTAACATTAATGTTTTCTTCATCCTCGATACCTTTTCCAGTAAGAAGTTGTTCTGGTGTTATCTGCAATACATTACAAATATCCATGATCTTATCCGCAGTAGGATTTGTCTTTCTTTTTTTCCATTCGCTGATGGTACTGGTCGCAATCCCAACCTGTTTTGCAAATTCAGCCTGTGTCATATTTCTGTCTTTCAATACTTTTAATATTCTCTCGCTGATCGTCATTTTATTTTCCTCTCGTTTTTATTCATATATATAAATTTCATATCTATGGATATATCTTATCACATTATATTCTTGTACTCAATATGAAAACAATTTTATATTTTCTCTTTTAGATAGAAAAAAGAACCGATTTCTCGATTCTTCTTTTCCAAACTCTATATTCACATTATACACTCCAATTTTTATACATAAAACTGTAATGCAAGTTCATTATAATGCAGTATGTCTTCCACTTCTGCAAGCCGTGTCCGGATTTTTTCTGACGCCGGCTGTTTTTCAAGATTCTCCTTGATGCCTGTGTATATGAGCTTTTCTTTTTCAAGGAAAGTTTTCAACACGGGATGGCGGTTTTGCAGGAGTAATCCACCATAAAGGTCTGAAAGTTTCAACACTTCCGAAGCTTTCTGTGCATTTTCACCCTGATACTGCACTTTCATCATCGGATAGAATTTTCCATCTTCCAACACCATGTCCTCTGCGAGAATGGCATATCCTTCTTCCCGTAAAAATTCACGGACATTCTCTATCTCGGACTGTGGCTGCAGGATGAGTTCTTTCGCAGACTGGCAGACTTTTTCCCCGTTTTTTAAGATATGCATGACCAGTCCGCCTCCCATGCCGGCGATGAGGACAGCTTCCACCTCGCCGGGTTTCAAAGCTGCCACACCGTCTGAGAGACGTGTCTGTATGTATGCCTGCAATCCATATAAAGCAATATGTTCTTTTGCCCGCTCTAACGGTCCTTCATTGATATCCATGGCAATTGCAGCTGGAATTTTCTTCTGCTGTAACAGATAGATTGGAATATATCCGTGATCTGTTCCAACATCTGCCAGTGTATATCCCTGTGTGACAAGAGCTGCGGCTGTCATTAAACGATTTGAAATCTTTACCATTTTACTCTAAGTAATCCTTTAATTTGCGGCTTCTGCTTGGATGACGAAGTTTGCGGAGCGCTTTTGCTTCGATCTGACGGATACGCTCACGTGTTACATTGAACTCTTTTCCAACTTCTTCCAGTGTTCTTGCACGGCCGTCCTCCAGACCAAAACGGAGTGTCAGAACTTTCTGCTCTCTCTCGGTCAATGTTCCAAGTACTTCCTCCAACTGCTCTTTTAAAAGTGTGAATGCAGCGGCGTCAGCCGGAACAGGTACGTTATCATCCTGAATAAAATCTCCAAGATGGCTGTCCTCCTCCTCACCGATCGGTGTCTCTAAGGAAACCGGCTCCTGGGAAATCTTTAAGATCTCACGCACACGCTCTACCGGCATGTTCATTTCTGCTGCGATCTCTTCCGGACTTGGCTCACGTCCTAACTCCTGAAGCAGCTGTCTGGAAACACGGATGAGCTTGTTGATCGTCTCAACCATATGGACAGGGATACGGATGGTTCTCGCCTGATCTGCGATTGCTCTTGTGATCGCCTGACGGATCCACCATGTTGCATAAGTAGAGAATTTATATCCCTTGCGGTAGTCGAATTTTTCCACGGCTTTGATCAGACCAAGGTTACCTTCCTGGATCAGATCAAGGAACAGCATTCCACGTCCCACATATCTTTTTGCAATGGAAACAACCAGACGTAAGTTTGCTTCTGCAAGACGTTTCTTTGCCTCATCCCCTGCATCAAGATCTTTCTGCAAATTCTTGATCTCTTCTTTGATCTCTGCAAGTTCTTCCTCTGTTGCATTCTCTTCTCTGCTCTTTAAGATTGCGATCTTTTCCTTCGCCACAGCACCGGCTTCCATATTTTTTGCCAGCTCGATCTCTTCCTCTGCACTTAAAAGAGGTACTTTACCGATCTCCTTCAAATACATACGGACCGGATCTTCAATGGACACGCCATCCGGCACGGAAAGGTCGATTTTTTCCACTTCGATCTCGTCTTCATCATCTACATCGAGTAAAATTTCATCATCAGAATCATCATCTGTGATCCGAAGTACATCGATATTGTTTGCTTCCAGAAAATCAAGAATTTTATCAAACTGCTCTGCTTCTAACTGCATGTCCGCAAAGAAGTCGCTGATCTCCTGGTATTCCAACATGTTCTTTTTCTTTTTGGCCAAGGCTAACAGATCTTTTAACTTCTGCTGAAACTTTTCTTTTGCAGCTTCATCCATCACTGCTGCTTCTTTTTTGGTTTCCTTTACCTCGTTTTCTGTCTTTTTTGCCATTTTGGTTCATCCTCTCAAGTTTTCTACTATTTTGTCCCTAATCAATGGAAATATGCAATTTCTCCAATTCTTCCAGGTCACGTTTATCTGTTACAAGCTGCATCAGACCAGCCATATCTGTCGGTGCCAAATGCTCGGACCGATACTTGATACTGTTTTGTTTGATGCGGATAATGGTCTCTTTCAATGCCTTCTCCCGGTCTTCTTTTGACTCGACCTCATGGATTCTTGCATTGAAAAGCGCCGCAATCTCTTTCTGTGCCTCCTCATCAGGAAACATGCTGACGATCTTCGCCGGGTTTGCTTCTCCGCTCTCCTCAAACTGCTGGAATAATACTTCAGCTACCTTATGATATATCTCCTCCGTAAAATCCTTCGGTGCGATATATTTTTTTATCTTATGATATAATCCGGTATTCTCTATGAGCCATGTCAAAAGAAGTTTCTGGGATTGCTTCATCCCATCTTCTTTTTTGATTCCTCTGGCGGAGGCGTTTTTCTCATTGATACCGGTTTTTAACTGGGTTGGTTGTTTTCGGATGCCTTCCATCTGCATTCCGTATTTACCGACAAGCCGCTGTAAATCCTGCGTTGGCAGCATATATTTTTCCGCGACTGCCTGAATGTAAATATCACGCTCGATTTTTTCTGTGAAGGAGCATAGTTTCTTTGCCACTTCATGATAAAAGGCTGACTTGCTCTCCGGATCTTTTATGTCGTACTGCTGCTCTAAAATGCGTATCTCAAACATAAAGCTGTTCTCTGCATGATCGATACGATCCTGATACGCCTCTGCTCCCAAAGCCTTGATAAATTCATCCGGATCTTTGTGCGGACGCATATTAATTACCTTTGTCGTAATCCCTACTTCCTTTAAAATTGGAATCGCCCGGAGTGCAGCTTTCACCCCTGCGCCGTCACTGTCATAGGTTAAATACACTTCTTTGGTGTACCTTTTTAACAGATTCGCATGTCCTGCCGTCAGCGCAGTTCCAAGTGATGCCACCGCATTGTCAAATCCTGCCTGATGCAGCGCGATCACATCCATATATCCTTCACACAATAAAAACTGTGGTTTCTTTGTGGTCCTTGCAAAATTAAGTCCATACAGATTCCGGCTCTTATCAAAAATCGGTGTTTCCGGTGAGTTTAAATACTTCGGCTCTCCATCGCCCATCACCCTGCCACCGAAACCGATGACTTTGTTGTGGACATCCATAATCGGAAACATGGCACGGTTCCAGAATTTGTCATAGCCGCCGCGTCTCTCATCGATTGTCACAAGCCCCGACTCTTTTAAGATCTCATCCTCATACCCTTTGGAACGGAGATACCGGTATAAGTCATCACTGTACTGATCCGAATATCCCAGACCAAACTTTTTCATGGTCTCCTCAGACAATTCTCTTTTCTGGAAATAAGCGAGTGCATGTTTTCCACGGTCATTCCGCAATAATGTATAAAAATATCTGGCTGCCTCTTTGTTGATCTCCAACAGCCGCTGTTTTTTATCTGCCTCTCTCTTCTGTGCGGCAGAATATTCCTGCTTTGGCAGGGCAACACCCGCCCGGTCCGCCAAGGCTTCCATTGCCTCCCCGAAGGTAAAGTTTTCATACTGCATCATAAACGTGAAAACATTCCCTCCGGCTCCACAGCCGAAGCAGTAGTACATTTGTTTATTCGGAGAAACAGAAAATGATCCTGTTTTCTCATTATGAAAAGGACACAGTCCAAAATAGGTGCTTCCCTTTTTCGTCAGATGCACATACTGTCCGATTACATCCACGATATCATTTCTGGAACGCACTTCTTCAATTATATCATCCGAAAAATATGGCATACTGCGTGTCCTCCTTTCGTTTTAATATCTATTAGCCAATTGCGAAACTCCTCATAGTCTTCTTTAAATTGTTCAAAATTAACAAAAACATTCAAGACACGCTTTCGCTATGTGTCGCTCGCAACGGTACTAAGAAGCCAGACACAACTTACCGTTGTATCTGCCTTCTAAGTGCCGGCGGCTCCCCAATGTCTTTCATGTCTTTTGTCAATTTCTCACAATTCAATTTAGGTCGTTATGAGTTTCGCAATTGTCTATAATACCCATCAACCTTCCCACGCCGCAGGCTATATTGGCTTAGTATCCGTCTACCTGCCAGGCCTGCGGCAGGAAGTATTCGCTGAATTTGGTGATGGCGTACTGGTCGGTCATACCTGCGATGTAATCGCAGATCACACGCTCCGTCTTTTCCCCTTCATCAAGCATGGCGAGGTATTTTTCCGGCAGAAACTCAATGTGGTCTTTGTAGAATCCAAAGAGCTGCCGGATCATTGCCTTAGCCTTCACTTCCTCACCCTTGGCAATTGGATTTGTGTATACATGATCGAACATAAAATGGCGCAGCTCAAACATGGCTTCCTGAATATCTGCTGACATCCGGATGTCATCCTGATCCATGCTGTTCATGATCACGTTATGTATGAGTGTATTTAAGCGCTGTTTTGTGGTAAAACCTAATGTTTTCCGGATCTCTAACGGAATATCATCCTCCGTCAGAATCTCTGCACGGATCGCATCATCCACGTCATGGTAAACATAGGCGATTTTATCTGATAAGCGGACAACTTTTCCCTCTAAAGTATGTGGCATGGACTTGGACTGATGATTTAAAATGCCATCCCGCACTTCCCATGTCAGGTTTAAGCCCATGCCGTTTTTCTCAAGTTTTTCCACGATACGGACACTCTGCTCGTTGTGCCGGAATCCGTCTTCACAGATTTCGTTTAACACATACTCTCCGGCATGGCCAAACGGCGTATGCCCCATATCGTGTCCCAATGCGATTGCTTCCACCAAATCTTCATTCAGACGCAGTGCTTTTGCAATTGTTCTCGCATTCTGCGATACCTCTAAGGTATGGGAAAGTCTTGTCCTATAGTGATCTCCCTTCGGTGTCAGAAAAACCTGTGTCTTATTCTTCAACCGCCGGAATGCCTTACAATGCAGGATTCTGTCCCTGTCTCGCTGGAAAACAGGCCGGACATCGCACTGTTCTTCCCCGCGTTCCCTGCCTTTCGTGTTCACACTGAGCGTTGCATAAGGGCTTAATGTTTCCCGCTCCATTTTTTCAAGTTCTTCCCGTATTGTCATATGTATCACCTCTCTGATATCTGACAGTCTCTCCCGAAGCACCATATAAAAAATCGTTTCAATAAAATCTCCATATTTTTATTATTCGGCAGGATTTTTCAATTTCCTTTATTTTTTATAAAATTCATACAATTTTTTTATTTCAGATAATTCATGGCATCTAAAAGATTGCTCACACCGACCAGCCTGATACCTTTTACTTCTGTCATGGATTTTCTGCAGACTTCCGGTAGAATACAGACCTCAAAGCCAAGTTTTTTTGCCTCCTGCACCCGCTGTTCTGCCATATTTACCGCGCGGACCTCACCGCTTAATCCGACCTCGCCAAAACAGATGGTTTTCTCATCGATCGGTTTGTCCTTGTAACTTGAGATCAATGCAAGAACAATGCCAAGGTCGATTGCCGGCTCATTCATTTTGATTCCTCCTGCGATATTCACATAGGCATCACAGTCACCCAGCTTTAAGCCCAGTCTTTTTTCCAGAACCGCCATCAAAAGATTGACACGGTTAAAATCCGTTCCTGCCGCTGTTCTTCGCGGAATACCAAAATTACTGTGACATACAAGTGCCTGCACCTCCAAAAGGATTGGTCTAGTCCCTTCCATGGAACATGCCACAACAGAGCCGGACGCTCCCTCCGGCTTGCCGCTCAACATATATTCAGACGGATTTTCCACTTCCACAAGTCCGTCCTGCCGCATCTCAAATACACCGATCTCATTTGTGGAGCCAAAACGGTTTTTTACACCTCTTAAAATACGGTAAGCCGCATGCCTGTCTCCCTCAAAATAAAGCACGGTGTCTACCATGTGTTCTAACACCCTCGGTCCTGCCACCACTCCCTCTTTCGTCACATGTCCCACAATGAAAATGGAGATTCCCATTCCCTTTGCGATCTGCATCAAAACACCTGTGGACTCGCGCACCTGTGATACACTGCCCGGTGCCGAGGAAACCTCTTCGTTAAACATCGTCTGGATGGAATCGATTACAACGATCTGCGGTTTTTCCCGGTCAATGACTGCCTTTATGGTGTCAAGATTTGTCTCACACAGCAGTTTCAGACTGTCCCCGAAATTTCCGATACGCTCTGCACGGATCTTGATCTGCTGCAAAGATTCCTCCCCGGAAATATAGAGCACTTTTATGTTATGCTCCGACAGATTCCTGCACACCTGAAGCAGCAATGTGGATTTTCCGATTCCGGGATCGCCTCCCACTAACACCATGGAACCCTGCACAATACCTCCGCCAAGTACACGGTCTAATTCTTTCATATCGGTTGACACACGTTTGTCATAGGTCATCTCGATCTGGGACAGTGGCAGTACCTTTGCCTCTGACGCTGTTGCTTTCTGCTTTGCCAGTGTGCCCGCACTCTTTTTGTCCACCACTTCTTCTACAAATGTATTCCATTCCTTACATCCCGGACACTGCCCCATCCATTTGGACGATTCGTATCCGCAGGACTGGCAGAAAAAAATACTTGTTTTTCCTTTTGCCATAAAACCTTCCCTATCAAAAAAATAACCGGAAACTCTGCAAATAGTTCCGATTGACATTAAAAGGAGTTGCCGTTTCTGACAACCCCTTATCATTTCTTAGCATTTCTGAATCTGAACTTCTACCGGTTTCTCTCCAAGTTCCACACTGACGGTCAACTTGCCACCGAGATTTGTTTTCATCTTACCTGCGCTTGCTCCGTCCACTGTAATTTCATACTCAGTCTCTTCTTCTAACTCCAGTGTGATCTGAGCATCTTCCGGTCCTTCCACGGAAAAAGAAATTCCTGTGTCCGTTGCATTCAAATGATATGCCGCTGTTCCCGGTACGGATTCATAAACAAACATACCATTACGCTCCAGCTTGGTGATGTCTTTGTAAGTTTTTACCTTATAAAGATCTCCCTGATGCCCGAAGTTATCAAGCTTTGCCTTTGCATCCAGAGTGTAATCTCCAAAACTGATCGTTCCATCTGCTTCTGAACGAATTAATTCACTAATAGCGCTCATCTTTTCCTCCTGTGGTACAGTCCTTCTCTGCCTGCTGCACCGTAAAAATTTTGTAAAATCATTATAGCTCAACTACATTTCGATTGCCAGCATTTTCATCATTTTTAAGGATTTTTTTATTTTTGTGTTACTGTTCCTTTACTTCAAAAACAACTGCATTCTTTTTCGTAGTGACGATCACTTCATCACCCTTTTTCACCTTGCCGTCTAAGATTTCTTCTGCAAGCTGATCCTCGATCTCATTCTGGATTTTGCGGCGGAGTGGTCTTGCTCCATATTTCGGTTCGTATGCTTTTTCCACAATATAATTTTTCACGCTGTCACGCACATGAAGTGTGATATCCATCTGGCTCTTACAACGGTCTGTCAGATCTTTCAACATTAATGTGACGATCTGTTTCATATCATTTTTGTTCAGTGAACGGAATACGATGGTCTCATCAATACGGTTTAAGAACTCTGGTTTGAAAATTCTGCGCACTTCCTCCATCACACTGTTTTTCATGCGCTCGTAATTCTGCTTTTCATCATCCGAAGATGCAAAACCTAGTTTTTTCGGTTCCACAATGGACTGTGCTCCTGCATTTGATGTCATGATAATGATCGTATTTTTAAAGTCCACCTTGCGTCCCTGGGAATCCGTGATATGTCCATCGTCTAACACCTGGAGTAAAATATTAAATACATCCGGATGCGCTTTTTCGATCTCGTCAAACAAAATCACGGAATACGGATTCCTGCGCACTTTCTCGCTGAGCTGACCGCCGTCCTCATGTCCGACATATCCCGGCGGGGAACCGATCATTTTAGAAACACTGTGTTTCTCCATGTACTCCGACATATCCACGCGGATCATCGCCTGTTCATTGCCGAAAACAGCCTCCGCCAGTGCCTTGGAAATCTCCGTTTTACCTACGCCTGTAGGTCCTAAGAACAGGAACGAACCGATTGGTCTTCTCGGATCTTTTAAACCGACACGTCCACGTCTCACCGCTTTTGCCACAGCCGTCACAGCTTCTTCCTGACCAACGACACGTTTGTGCAGCGTTGCCTCTAATTTTTTCAGGCGGGCTGCCTCGCCTTCTGCCAGTTTCTTCACCGGAATTTTTGTCCAGCCGGAAACAACATCTGCCACATCATCCTCTGTGACAGACAGATTCTTTCTGCGGATCTCACGCTGCGCTTTTTTTGTCTGCTTCTCAAGCTCTGCTTCCAATGCTTCTTTTTCTTCCTTGCACTGTTTTGCAAGCGCAATATCGGAATTGCTCAGAGCATCCTCTAACTGTAATTCTTTTTCTGTGATCTGATTTCTCAATTCCGCAAGTTTCTCTGTATGGTTAGACACGCCAAACCGCACTCTTGCTGCTGCTTCATCCATCAGATCAATTGCCTTATCCGGCAAAAAACGGTCATTGATATAGCGCGCTGACAGGCGGACTGCCGCCTCGACTGCCTCATCCGTGATCTTTACATGATGATGTGCTTCGTATTTACCGCGAAGCCCTTTCAAAATTGCAACTGTCTGTTCCTCGCCCGGTTCCTCCACCGTCACAGGCTGGAATCTTCGCTCTAGTGCAGCATCTTTTTCTACATATTTGCGGTATTCTGTGATTGTCGTTGCTCCCAAGATCTGAATCTCACCACGGGCAAGTGCAGGTTTTAAAATATTAGAGGCATCGATCGCGCCCTCTGCGCCACCGGCACCGATGATTGTGTGAAGCTCATCGATAAACAGCAAAACATTTCCTGCTTTTGTCACTTCCTGAATCACTTTTTTGATACGCTCTTCAAATTCTCCACGGTATTTTGAACCAGCCACAATACCGGATAGGTCTAAAGATACCACTCTTTTTCCCTGAACAGAGTCCGGTACAAGGCCGGATACGATACGCTCTGCGATTCCTTCCACGATAGCCGTTTTACCAACTCCCGGTTCTCCAATCAGACATGGATTGTTCTTCGTTCTTCTGCTTAAAATCTGAATCACTCTCTGGATTTCTTCCTCACGTCCAACCACCGGATCCAGTGCTCCTTCCGTTGCAAGCTGTGTCAGATCCCTGGAATACTGATCCAGCGTCGGGGTTCCCTCATTATTTTTCTTTTTTCCCGGACGGCCATTCTGAAATTCTTCGCGGTAAAGATTTGCATCTTCCCCCATCGCAATGAGAGTGTCCACAAAGACTTTCTGCATATTGACGGACAGCGTTGTCAGTAATCTGGATGCAACACAGTCTGTCTCTTTGATCATGGCAATCAGAATATGTTCTGTTCCAATGGCATCTGCATGGAATCTGACTGCCTCTTTCTCTGCATTCTCAAGAACTTTTGCTGCTCTCGGTGAATAACCATCTGATTCTGCTACTGCTGTTCCCTCCGCCGGAGCGATCAATTCTTTGATCAGATCTACAATTTTATCTAACTCTACACCATTCTCATTCAGAATTTTTGCCGCTACTCCTGAATTTTCCTTCAATAGCCCAATCAGTAAGTGCTCGGTTCCGATATAATTATGATGTAATGATTTTGACATTTTGCCGGCGATATCAATCGCTTTTTTGGCTTTTACAGTGTATGGTAATTGCATGTTGTCTCCTCACATTATTTATTAGGTGATTGCAAACTCTCCTTAATCTATCTCAAATTGTTCAAAATCAACAAAATTTTCGAAAACACGCTTCCGCTACGTGTCACTCGCAACGGTACTGCTCATTCTTCGCAGTACTTCGCAAATTCATATAAAATCTGCTTCGCAGATAGGAATTTGCTCACTCTTGAATCATCTTCGCACGGTCTGTGCAGTAAATGCACAGACCTGATAAAAAATGTCGCACCTGCCTTCTAAGTACCGGCGGTTCCCCAGTGTTTTCTCAAGCTTTTGTTGATTTTTCACAATTTAATTTACGTTATGAATGAGTTTCGCAATTATCTACATTCTATTTTATATTATAAATCATTTAAGTCGAAAACTTCCAATCCTTTTTCATTTTTTATAGAAGTTTCATTTTTTTGTTGTTCATCCATTTTCACATTTTCTGTGGATGATTCTTTCTCAGATGTTTCTTCTGTCACTGGTTTCTTAGACTGGGATGGAATTTCATCCTCATAATCATTCCATTCGCGGTAAGCCCTGTTGATTGGATGTTCTTCCTCGATGTACTCTTCCTCGTCATCGAAATAATCGTCCTCATCCTCTTCGAACTCTTGTGCTTCTTCTGTTTCTTCTGCTTTTTTCGGTTTCCCGGCTTTATTTGTTCTCGCTGTCTGCCCTGCTTTTGATGCTTTTTTTGTGTTCTCTGCGTTTTTCATTGGAGCTTCAGGGGATTTTTCGACAAATTCATCTTCCTCATCGCTCTCGTACTCAGACTCTTCGTTCTCAGAATCGTCGTCCTCTAAGAGTTCGTCTTTTCCTTTTTTCTTTCTGCCAAAGAGAACGATATTCAGTATGACCACAGCTGCAATCGCCAATACAAAAATAATCACAGCGATCATGTTTCTGGAAAAGGATTTTGCATCTTTATATTTCTTTGAGAGTTCATCATACTCGCTCTGCAATGCTGCAAGATCATCCGAAGAAGAATCCGCTGTCTCTGTAATATTTCCGTTCACACGCTGGTAAGTGCCTTCTGCTGCATCATACTGATACCAGCCTTCGGTTCCATCCTGATTTACCCCATAAAAGATATAGAAATCAGACGCTTCCTCTCCATCCTCTGCCGGAAGCTGGTAAGCGGTCATCACAGTATTTTCCGGCATTTGCAGGGACACCTGCACATAACTCTCCGGCAGTACCGAATCAAGCGGCGCCAGAAGTGGGATAGCATAACTGCTCTCCCCTGCTGTAAACTTCATAAAATCATAGACAACATCCCTGGTCTCATCATAAATAAAAAATCTGCCGGTCGTTGCGTCCACATTGTCTGTTTCCAGATAGATCAGAGAGATCGTTCCCTTGTTGAATGTCAGACCTCTGCATTCCGCTCCCCGGAAATTAACCGTTGCTTCTGTAAAATCAGCCGGAATCTGTTCCTCTGTAAAATTGTCTGCGATATGGTAGGTTGTGTTATTGATCACAACGTCTGCCGCCGGCACCGGAGTTTCCGTTGCATCCACTTCCTCGGTGTCTTCTGGAGTCTCGCTGTCACCATTTCCGTCGTCTCCGTTTTCACCGCCTGTAGTTGTCGTCTCACTTCCGGTGGTTCCTGCAGCCTGTCTTGTCACAGTGATTTTATAAGTAGCTGTTGTGCCATTTTCTGCTTTTACGACTATCTTAACAACGTTTGCCCCAACTGCAAGATTCGTATTTCCAGTCACAGACTCAATCGTTGCCTTTTCATTGACCGGTGTTGCACTCACTGCAATACTTGTCACGGAATTATCAACCGTTGCCGTGTACTTTGTGGTGCTTCCCTTAAAAGCCGGAGACAATGTTCCCGGTGAAATCGTCAGTGCCTTTAAGGAATTATCTGCGGATAAAGCTGCCGTATTCGTATTGCTTCCAGTATTGTTGTTACTTCCTGTTCCAGAACTGCTTCCATTTCCCGCATTTCCATTGCTGCCGGAGCTTCCGTTGTTACCGGCACTGCTGTTATTTCCTGTATTGCTGCCTGCTGCTTCGTTTTTGACCGTTACAGAAGTGCTGCTGCCTGCCATGGAATCCAATTCTTCTTCGGTACCGTAAATAACACCATCCGTAGCAGAAAGCGAAATAGAAGCTTTTCCCGCACTGATTGCTTTTAATGTCACACTGAAGCTGTCACTCGCTACCGAAATACTTCCGCCGCCACCGCCATAAGTTGCATTACAGCTCACAAACTCCAGAATGCCGGCATCATAGGTCAAAACCATATTGGCATATGCACTGTCCCCGGATGCACTTAATGCTTTTGCCGTTACCGTCACAGTCTGTCCGATATTCAGGGAACCGGCAGACACAGCGATCGTTGTTTTTCCGGAAGCCGCCTTGGCATGCATCTGCGGTGTTATAAGGCAGATGCATAATGTTAACAGTGTAATGATCACACCTAATTTCTTTTTCATTTTACTCTCCATTCTTATGTGTGAAAATTGTATTTTCTCACTAAAATAACTCTTTCTATCCACACAGCCCTATTACTGTTCAATCTGTGCTGCATTTATAATATGTTTCTGCAAAAGCACAAGGTCTTTTACGGAAACTTTTCCATCTCTGCTTATATCCGCAGCCGCTGCATACGCACCGGAAAGCTGTGATGTTCCAAGAATCTGTTTCTGCATCATGACCAGATCGACCACAGAGATTTTTCCATCTCCATTGATGTCACCGTAAATGACAACGTCATACTGCTTCACCAGTGTTCCATTTGCATATACTGCAATTTTATTACCTGTTCCGACTGCACCGGTATTTTCTGTGCCATCTGCTTTCAGCACTTTGACCGTGCCGCTTCCCGCTGAGATATTGGCAAGTACAGAAGAAGCGCCTGTTCCCGGTGTAATACCTGTGATCACGGTATCTCCCAGTTTATAGGAGGTAGAAACGGATACGCCGTCCGCAACCGTTGTTCCACCACTTTCCGGTGTCTGGGTATTGTCTGCTGCCGGCTGCTGTCTTACCACATTGATCGTGTAGGTTTTTGCCGAACCGCTCTGTGACACACAAGTTACGTTGATCGCATTATTTCCATAATTCAATGCATAAGTTCCCGCTCCGGAAACTCCCGCTTTCGGTGCAACTGCCGAAGCACCTACATTGATCGAGCTTACCTCGGTTCCAACGATCACGGAATAATCGGTTACTGCTCCCTGGAAAGACGGTGTCAGTCCATATCCGCTTACGCTGAGAGAAGAGAGCCAGTTATTCGGATTACCACTGTCTGAAAACGTCACTGCTGACTCCGGCATATTGCTATACACCGGAATACGGAATATAAATCCCTGTGATTTATCCGCATAAGCCGTACTCATTGTTTTTCCTTCTGACATTGCCGCCTGCACATTTGTCATGTACTGATGTGAGTATATGCTGTTCATATTCACCACATTAAATTTCTGGAAATATAAGGTGTTCTGCCCTTTTTTCACATAATTATTTCCAACGATACCAGCTCCACCATTAATTGATTTATAAATAGAATTCCAGTCGTTATTTTTCGCATAAATCAATCCGTTGACCGTCGCAGACGCAGACGATGTCGTATATGCTCCGATATTAAAGTAATTGTAATATCCATTATAGCCAGAGTAATTGCCAGAGATCAAAGGACTTGTCCCCTTATTTCCCTGCTCCTGCTTACATCTTGCAGCCAGATGATAAGGACTGACACTCAAGTTCTGTCCCACTTCCATGAAAGTATCTGCATAGCTTCGCGATGCTCCGTCTGTATCGCTATAGTTTCCACTCATGAAACTGCCTGACAGAATATTTCCAACTCCTGTCACGTTCTGATATGGCGCATATTCTAACGTTTCAAACTGAAAAATATACGTGTCATTCAGGTAATTTCTCGGATCCATGCAATATGCTATGTAATTGGAGGAGGCACTTACCCAGCCTGCTCCGTCATAACCATACCATTTGTTGGTCGCCCAGTCATAAGCCCCCGTCTCCGTTGACTTTCTCGCATCATTGGAAGAACTCTGCACCAGATTCCTTCCGACAACACTCTCATTTGCAATGACGGTATTCCAGTCTAGTCCTGTCTGTACCGGAACGAACTGCCAGTCTGGATACTTCTGGTGCAATGCCAGAAGTGAGTTACAATAGCTGTCCGGAAATCCTGCTGATTTTAACGATGCAACATATTCTTCATCCGTCACCGTTGTGGTGTCTCCCTGCGATCCATCCGCAGAAGTCTGTCCGGTTACTGCCAGATAGGTTCCGCAGATCCAACCTGCATAATCCACACCATTCTTATTAAATGTCACATTGTACCACACAGTTCCATTTGTGGTTGTCTGTCCGAGTACATTGACTGTCTGATCTCTTTTTACCGTCGTGACCGGAGAATATGCCGTGCTCGCACCTGTCCTCACATAGACATTGCCGTTCGTGTTGGTGACAACTCCGGCTGCACCCTGTGCTGAATTATCTGTGATCGCACTTCCGGAAGAGGTATCTTCTGTTGAAAGCGTGATAAAATCTGACCGGATATATCCGGTGGATGCCATTCCATTATAGGAAATCTGTACCTTGTACCATTTCATTCCATCGGAGCCATCCACTTCATCTATCACACGGACTGCTGTACCCGCAGCTAAAGATGTGATCTTGTCCCCATCTACCGGAGTCTTTCGCATCTGTACCGGTCCATCATTCAAAACACCCGCCGTCTCCGTATACGCATAACTTTCCAACGGTTTTACCGTAATGACCGCAGCCGCTGCTGTTACACCAAAAATCGTTGCAAAGATAAAGCTCCGCCATTTTCTCTGTTTTATATTAAGGTTTCTTCTCATTTTTCCTCCAAATGCCTTCGGTATTCCCCAAAAAAGGCACAGTAAATCAAGTTTATTATATTTAATTCACGATAGAGCGTCAACCTTAATCTGGTAAATATAGTAACTGATATGTATGATACAGCAAAGTGCTCAGATACTGTCTGAGCAGTAACGATGTTTTGTCCTTTTTTCCACATTATCATTGTTCAAAACTAACAATAATCCCCACAAAAGTCCTCCGATAGCCAGAAAGCTTCCCACGATCAAAGGCAGGTTATAAACATAAATCTTTGCCCCAGCCAGCACAACAATGCCAGCTACCATTCCAAGCGCTGCGATAAATGCAACAATACCGCATGTAAAAATAAATTCATAATCCAACTTTCTCATCCTTTTTTACCTCCCATGGAAAACAGCTTTTGTCATCAATATAAACATCCGCATAAATCTTTCTTCCGTCTGATCCGTACCTTTCGATAATCTCCGGCAGATTCTCATTCACTGCATCAAATTCCAGTTCCCACTTCCTGCACCATTCCACTGCTTCCTCTAACTGATTTCCACAGCGGCACGTCCACAAAATAATCTGGCGTCCCTGCCTTCTCAATCCTTTCAGCAGTTCAATCAGTGCTGTATTCGGCTGTCCGATCTTTGGGAAGCAGTCCGTACAAAGTGTTCCGTCAAAGTCTACCGCAATAATCTGATATTCCGTTTTCATCTGCCATGCTCCTCACTTTCCGTCATTTTGCCCTCTTGCTGCTTCCCATTATCCATATTTTCTGTCCATTAATTCGGACAGTAAAAGACCACCTCACGAAAAATTTCATGAAGTGGTCTTTTTACCTTTCTTATATTTTGTTTTTTACGCAAATAATTTTTTTACCATTTCCGCATCAAACACAACCTGTTTTACATGGTCTACTTCAATCTGATACAGTGCATTGGCTGCCAGGTGCTCTGCCGCCTGCTCCAGATCACGGATTCCCGATGTATTCTTATACTGCTCGATCAGTTCATCCAGTCCCTCCCCGGTCAGAACGATCTCGCCCTGCAGCAATCCGATTCTCTTTAATACTTTTGGCAGTGCAAATTTGGAGAAAATGATTTTTTTCTCTTCCTGCGTATAATCCGGAATATCGATCACTGCAAAACGTGACATCAGCGGGGCGCTGATATCTTCTTTTACATTGGCAGTTGCAATCGGATAGACACCGCCGGTCGGAATCATACATTCCATATAGTTGTCTGTAAATCCAAGATTATCTAATAAGGTAAGAAGCACGTCCGCCGGATTGCCGTTTCCTTTTCCGGATGCAGCCTTATCAAGCTCGTTGATGATGAATACAAGGTTCGACTCGCCAGCCATGGAAAATGCATCCATAATAATACCAGGCTTCGCATTTCCGTAGATACGGGAGCTTCCGGTCAACTGCTCCGGGTCATTGATGGAACTCATATCGAGTGTCGTCCACGGCAGTTTTAAAATTCTTGCCACCGCATAGGCAATCTGCGATTTTCCGGTTCCTGCCGGTCCGACAAGCAGAAGTCCATACGCTGGAAGTGTGTGTGTGCGGTTGATCTGGATGATAGTCTCCATGATACGCTGTTTTACTTTTTCCATTCCGTATAGTTCTTCATCTAAAATCCTGCGCGCCTCCACCGGATCGATTGCTTCAAAATAATTATTTTTCCACTGGATATTCGTCATAATGGAAAGTGCACGCTGCGCGTGGCGGCGTTCCTCGGCAGACACTTCGCTGGAACGTGCAACTGCTAAATTTCTTCTCGCCCACAGTCTGATATTGTCCGGCATGGTTCTTCCTGCGCAGTTTAAGAAATCCGAAATACTCTGGATACTGGTAAGCTTCATGCTGTCGCCGCTCTCGTCTAACTCTTCGTCCTCATCCTCCTGCTCCGGTGCACTGCTCGATAAAAGGCGTTCCATCACATACTGTAAAAATCCATCCGCCGCAGAGAGTTTCGTTCCACCGTGAAAAGCATTTTCCCTGATCTTGTACACGGCATAGCCGTCCGCCCTGTTTTCCCCGGACAAAAGAACGTTGATACGGTTCTCCCCAAGCCATTTGATCAGATTCACAAAACGTGCATCGATCCGCAGGATATTGGAACGGAATGTCTCGTCCTCCTCCTTAAACTCAAATGCTGTCCACTGGCTCTGGTTGCAAAATACTCCGGTGGAATGATGGCTCCACTGTTTTTGCTGATTGTCTAACACCAGGATCGGATCATCTGGTGTTTTTTCGGAACTGTCTGATGTAAATGCGGTATATGTACATACAAACGCTTCTTTTTCCTCTGAAGCGCTGCTGAAATCAAAAACTGGCATACTTTTTCTCTCCTTTATTCTCCGATACTCTTTTTCTGTACTTATCAAACCATAAAACAAAAAAATTTACAAGGAAGTTTTTCGATATACTTCCTATAAATATGAAACTTCTGCTATTCCTGCTAAAACTAATCATGGTCATATGAATACTGTAACGAATATTGACGTTACTGTTCACTCAGCACCTGAACACCATGCTGTTCAGGTGCGTATGAACGTGATGCGGGTGTGAGCAGCCCCCTTTTGCGAAGCAAAACTTTATATGGGGCTGCGAAGTTACAGTTCGCAGGGTAACCTGTGAACTGTAACATATTGACAATAGGGGCAACTGATTTTATAATTCAATAATAGGAATTATTACTAATTTAGGAGGTTATGAAATCGCAAGGCATCGCTTTGTATGCAGTACGATTTCATTAAAATAAATCATGGAGATAGATATTATCGGTTTGATCAGTGCCTGTTCCTATGCTCTCGACTGCATCGAGGCAGAACTGGTAAACATTAAAAATAAACACGGAAAACGAGTGGCCTATATCAGTGTGCGCATGGGGCAGTATTTTGATCTCCCGGAGGATGCCCTGCAGGATCTCGCAATCTGCGCTCTGTTGCACGACAACGCCCTCACACAATATATTTCCGAGGAATTGCAGGAGCATTCCGCGGCAGACCTGACCGCTGACCTTGTGGCAAACACTACGAACCTGCATTGCATCTACGGCGAACAGAATCTTGCAAAAATCCCTTTTAAAACTGACGTTACCAATGCAATCCTATACCATCATGAGCACGCGGACGGCACCGGGCCATTTCACAAAAAATGGGATGAAGTTCCTCTGTCTGCGCGCATTATCCACCTTGCCGATGTGGTGGATATCATCGGGCACAGCGGTGCATTTGAAACACAGAGATGGGATATGGTAAAACAGTACCTGATCCAGCATACGGATAAACTTTTTGACGCCGCATGTGTGGATGCTTTTTTCCATATATTTTCAGATAACGAATTTGCAGATTTCAAAGATGACTCCTTTGAAACGAAACTCTGGGAGATCGTTCCGAGAGAAAAACAGACCTTTGACTGGGAAACCTGCAAAAATATCGCCGACTTTTTTGCGCAAATCGTCGACTATAAATCTTCTTTTACAAGCAGACACTCCATCGGTGTCGCTGAGAAAGCAGCCGCATTTGCAGAGTACATCGGCTACGATTCCACACAGGTTCAGAAAATGTACCTGGCCGGCGCACTTCATGATATCGGCAAGATGGCAATCGACAATGATATTCTGGAAAAACCGGATAAGCTGACCGATGAAGAATTTTCAAAAATGAAAAACCATGCAGGATATACTTATCTGATTCTGTCCAATATCAACGATTTTGAAGACATCCGTGACTGGGCAGCATTCCACCACGAAAAACTGAACGGAAAAGGCTATCCTTTCGGCAAAACTGCCGCTGAATTAAACGAGCCGGAACGCATCATGGCGTGTATAGACATTTATCAGGCACTCACCGAAAGCCGCCCTTATAAACAGGGTTTTTCGCATGAAAAAACCTGCGATATTCTCGATGATATGGCAGACAAAGGCTTTATTGATGCCGGCATTGCACAAAAGATCAGAGTCTGCTTTCAGAATACAACGATCTGATTTTTTGCGTTTTATCTTTACGAAAACATATTTTTTCGTTACAATATGGTGTGTATATGAAAAATCACGATATCATATTCAATGAAAGGAATCAATTATTATGTCAAATCCAATTGTTACAATCGAGATGGAAAACGGCGATATCATGAAAGCAGAGCTTTATCCTGAAATCGCACCAAATACTGTAAACAACTTTATCAGTTTAGTAAAAAAAGGGTTTTATGACGGCGTTATCTTCCACCGTGTCATCAACGGTTTTATGATCCAGGGCGGCGATCCGGACGGAACCGGAATGGGTGGCCCGGGCTATGAAATCAAAGGAGAATTTTCCCAGAACGGTTTCAAAAATGACTTAAAACATTCTGAAGGTGTTTTATCCATGGCAAGAACTATGATCCCGGATTCTGCCGGTTCCCAGTTCTTCATCATGCACAAGAACTCTCCACACTTAGACGGCGCTTATGCTGCATTCGGTAAAGTGATCGATGGTATGGATGTTGTCAATAAAATTGCAGAAACAGCAACTGATTACTCTGACCGTCCATTACAGCCACAGGTAATGAAAACCGTGACAGTTGAAACTTTCGGGGTTGATTATCCGGAACCTGAGAAGTGTTAATTTAACAGAATTTCAGACATCATAAAAAAGGACTGGTTTTTGAGGGGACACCTCAAAAACCAGTTTTTTTTTATTGATCCATACTATTCTCTATTTTACGCACTCCATAATGATTTCCCCACACCTTTCATATCCAAGCTGCGAGCTGTTCAAAGATAATGTATAATTTTTTGCCATTCCCCATTTCTGGTCTGTGTAAAAATTATAGTTTGTTCTACGCCTTTTATCTGTTTCGGTTATCATTTTTGCAGCATCAGCTTCTGCGACATTGTATAGTTTACAGATACGCTGCACTTTTTCCGGCATATCCCCGTGTATAAAAACATTCAGCACATCCTCCCGGTCTTTTAAGATAAAATCCGCATTTCTTCCTATGATCACACAGCTTTCTTTTTCCGCAATTTTCAGGATCACGTTTCTCTGTGCTTCATACACCATATCTTCCACGGATTTTCCTGTGATATCACGTCCGGAAAATGCATAGGCAAATAAGCCTTTCTTCGGAGACAATTCCGCATTTTCACGGATATATTCCGGTGAAAATCCTGACTGCTCCGCAATCTGTCCGATGATATCCTTGTCATAATAGGAAATCCCAAGTTTCTTTGCCACTTCTTCACCGATAAAGCGGCCGCCGCTTCCAAACTCTCTGCTGATCGTTATGATTCTCTTTTCCATAACTGACTCCTCCTTAACTTAAACTTTCTACCTTGTTTTTTCTGATCCTCTTCAACAATACATATCCCACCAGACATGCGGTAAGCTCGGTGATCGGAAATGCCCACCAGATCAACGAAACTCCCATCTGACCGTTTCTGACAAAAACAGAGAAAATGCCAGCCAGCGGTAATATAATTATAAGCTGTCTGAGCAGCGAGATCACAAGTGATTCCATACCACCGTCCAGTGCCTGATAAATTCCCTGATATGCCACATTGATTCCCGCAAAAATAAAGCTGATGGAGATGATTCTCATCGCTCCGATGAAATACTCTCTGGATTGTCCCGCATTAAATAACGTCGCAAAAGCACCCGGGAAAATTTCTGTGATCGCCACACCAACGACCATAAGTACGATCGTATAAATCAGTCCATACCTGATTCCGTCCTGAATCCTCTTTTTGCTGTGCATTCCGTAGGCAAACGCAATAATCGGTGTGATTGCATCCCTGAGTCCAAATGCGAGGAACAATACAAACTGCTGCACTTTATAGAACAATCCATATGCGGTCTGTGCAGAAGGACTGAATTTTAAGATCAGATTCATCACATAAACCATGATAGACATCAATGCCTGTGCAATGATCGCCGGAAGTCCGATCGCATAGATTTCTTTTATAATTCCGGTATCAGGCTTCATGTATCCCACACCATGTTCAAACTCTTTATTTAATTTCATATGAAAAATAAATAATAATGCTGCCGATGCGACCTGCCCAATTACAGTAGCATAGGCTGCGCCCTCCACGCCCATTTCAGGAACCGGTCCGATACCGTAAATCATAATCGGATCTAGAATTATATTTACGACCGCACCTACCACCTGACCGATCGTAGAATAAAGGGAACGTCCGGTCGCCTGTAATAATTTTTCAAATAATGAGAAGAAAATGATTCCAAATGAAACCACACAGCATATTCTTAAATAACTCATTCCCATTGAAATCACTTCCGGATCAATGGTCTGTGATGAAATGTATGCTCTTACTCCAAAAATTCCAAATAAGAAACATACCACATAAATAATTACTCCGAGAAATAAACTATTGCCCGCCACTTTTGCAGCTTTTTTGGCATTTCCCTGTCCGAGTGTCCTTGCGAGAAGCGCATTGGTTCCGACGCCCGTTCCAATTCCTACTGCCACCATAAGCATCTGTACCGGGAACACCAGTGTCAGTGCGTTAAGCGCCGCTTCACTTCCCACCTTCATGTTTCCAACAAAGGCACTGTCCACAATGTTGTAGACCGCCTGCAATGCCATCGATAAGATCATCGGTATTCCCATCTGCACCATAAGCCTATTGACCGGCATCTCCTTCATTTTGTTACTTTCTGACATACATCCTCCTTGTTTTTCCGAAGGAAAAATCCGAACTCCCTTGAGTGAGGAGAGGATTTATCCTCCTTGTTTGCGAAGCAAAATGTCTGCTATGCCTGCATAGCATGCGCCCTTGCAGGAGCAGAGGATTTGACCTCCTTGTTTTGCGGCACAAAAAAAGTGTGTTCCTATCACAATAAGCTGGACTTACGCTGATAGGCTACACACTTTTTTCATGTCTTTCTATTAACTTTAAAATAAAAAAACGAGTAACATAACTGGATTTACGCTAGTCTGCTACTCGTTCAGGAATTATTATATTGATTGATTTGAAAAAAGTCAAACAGAAATTTTGTTACAATTTTCTTATTTAATCCGTTTCTGAATATCTTCAACAGACGGCAGCTGCTTTTCCAGATCATCCGGCAAACTGCTAGTTATTTTGTATTCGCTTACACCAATCGGCTTTGAAATATCCTTGAGCGAATATTCTGCGACCACATTGTTTTTGCTTTTACACAGAAGCAAACCAATCGACGGATTGTCCTGTTCTTTCTTCAAAATACCATCTACGGCCGACAGATAAAAATTTAGCTGACCGGCATATTCCGGCTTGAAGTCACCCGTTTTCAGTTCTATAACCACATAGCAACGAAGATTCAGATTATAGAACAGTAAATCAATGTAAAAATCATCACCACCTACATTCAGGGGATACTGATTTCCCAAAAATGCAAATCCCGTTCCAAGCTCTAAAAGAAGCTTTGTGACATCCCGAACCAGTGCCTGCTCAATGTCCCGTTCAAGCATATTTTCCCGAAAAGGAATGAAATCAAATACATATGGGTCTTTCATAGTCTGTACTGCCAACTCACTTTGTGGAGACGGTAGACGGTGTTCAAAATTTGTAACCTTATCCGCCAGAACCTGACGTTCATACAAACTACTTTCGATTTGATGAATCAAAACATTGTGTGACCATCCGTTTTCAGCCGTTTTTTCAATGTACCATATACGCTGTTGCGGGTCTTTGACTTTTTCCAAAATTGCAATATTATGAGACCACGGAATTTGTGCAGACACCGTCTGCACAAATTTCCGATCTGGATATGTCTCGGCAAATTTTGCCATGTATTTTAGATTACGAACAGAATATCCTTTACTCTCCGGGAATGCGATCCTAATATCAGTGGCAAGATTGTCAATAAACTTGTTGCCCCATGATTTATGCTCATTGATTACACAGCCTATATCATGATAAAGGAGCAGCATGTCTACGTTCGCATGAACTGCTGCACGGTATTGCGCAGCCTTGATTTCACTCTTAATATTTTCAATAATAGAAAGATACTCAGATGTATTCATTAGCACACACCTCACCTCACTTTCACATAATTCTTAACATTATTTTTCTCTCTTGCACTCATCGTCTGTTCTTCCATCTCAATTACTTGCTATCCTTTTTCGCTTTTTATAATTATATGCATATGTCTCGTTTCTATCAAAATAGTAAAGGGGCTACCGATAGATGGCAAGCCTGTGTGTTAGTTAAAAAATATTGATCAGTTCCGTAGATTCCGGTGAATCCGCAAATGTTTTTTCTCCCAATAAAATATCAATGGATTCAAACTGCTTTTCTGTCAGCGTAAGTGCCCGGACAGAGCCATTTTCCGGGAGATTCTGTTTCAGCCTCTGTCTGTGCATTGCAACAGAATCTGTTCCATTACAAATTCTTGAATACACGGACCACTGCATCATATTGTACCCATCTTTTATCAAAAATTTCCGGAATTTTGCGGCTGCTTTTTTCTCTTTTGCAGTGACGACCGGAAGATCAAAAAAGACAACAATTCTCATAAATTTATTCATAACTGTGTACCTGTAGCTGTATCAGTTCCGGCAGATCAAGCTCTGTCCGGTTTCCCTGTAATGCACTGCTGTAACTTGCAATCAACATATCAATACAGTTACTTACAATACGCATATCTCCTTTCACTGACATATCAAAATTTATAATTCCAAACAATCCCTTTTTCATTTCCGGTGTCAATGTACTGTCTATTTCTGAAATATCAAAATGACTGGAAACATATAGATCCACCAATGGCCGGAATGGCTCAATCATGTCATCTGCCAGATTATAATTATTCAGCTCGCTGTGATGAAAGATACCAATCGATGGTTCTAACCCGTAACATATGATGGAACGTGCGATCATTCCACGGATGATTGCATATCCATAATTCAATGCCGAGTTAATAATATGATCATTTCCTCTCGAAAACCCAAGTCCGTACATACATCGGAAATAGTATGCTGCCGCTTTGGCTTCCACATGTGTCCTGTCGCCGGACTGTACTTCCTTACACATTCTGAGAAGTTCCTCATGTCCATCCAGCTCCAGTAATTGCAGGCACAGTGCCTGATTTCGTATCTTCTGGATCACAACCTGCTGCCACAAACGCTTTTGCAATGGCTTTCCCGTCTCCATCTGATATTTTAAAATTTTAAAATGACGGCTGTGTCGCACCATTGGCAATAACACTGCATTTGGCAAATGTTTTTCATCACAGACATAAAGCGCAATACCGCTATCCGCAACTTTCTGTAACAGATAGGCAGATAATGTGACCGACTGATTTTCAATTAAAATACAGTTAATATCTTCCAGTGGAATATGCACCTCATCCCCGGCAGTCACAACTAACTGCTGATCCTGAATGCGGAGTTTCATATTACTGCTGATCATAATATTTCGAAATCCCATATGTTTCCCTCAATTTTTCTAATGAAATTCCTGGCGGTTCTCGTGGCGGACAACGGAAATATTTCCGAGGATGTCTACCTGGCATTTTTCAAAAATTTCCAGACTCTGAATTCCAAGTCCTCTAAATTTAAAATTACTGTCATTCGCAAAACCGGCAATACTTGCCGTTGCAATATCTGCCCCGGTGTAATACGCAAATATTTCTTTCTGCAGCAATAATCCACCATTTACCAGATTTGTTTTTATATCCTTTTTGCTCTTCACATGGATTAAATCCCTGGAATACAGACTAAAAACAAAATTGGCATCATCCATGACTCTCCACTCTGAATATGGTTTTGTGTGTGTTGCCGCCCTGTTCGGCAGCACCTTCCGTACCACATCCGCTGTATACACAGGCACGAAATAGTATTTTCCATTTTCCCGGAACACATCAATCCGCACCATCTCACCATTCGCAGCAATTCCTGTCCCACCACGAACCATAACACCGGAAGTCTGTTTCTTCTCAATCTTCACCTTGCGTACAACCGGACCTTCTGTACCGTCAGCTTTCGGCTTATGAAAATCTTCCGCGAATGCTTTCTTTCCATCATTTCCATGCAATAACAGTTGCCTTACCAATGCCTGATAAAGAAGCCTGTCGCTGTCTTTATCATAATATCCTTCAATCTCATTGTCTTTATTCAGTTTCAGATCCGTCAACGGAACTTTTGTTATCACCACACCACGCGTTTCATAATCTCTCGCACTTCTTATGGTTGCATCATGTGCCGAACCTGTCACCTTATGGTTTGGCATTCTGGATACAAAAAGTGGTCGTATATAATTGATATACCTGCCTTCTTCGATTGGGCTTTCCTCTTCTCCGTACATCCAGCCCAGATAATCAAGCTCTCTCTGAACATCCGCATGTGTCAGCAGGAAATTTTTTGGATCTTCATTCAGCAACCGAATATCTAATTCATCCCGGAAAGAATTCCATGGAAGTGGTACTTTCACGCCAAACTTTTCATCCCACTGCTCTCTTGTAAAATTGTCCCGATTCAGGATTTCTCCTGTTTCCTCATCTGGAAATTTGAAATTTCTGCTATAGGCAAGTTCCCTGCCCTGCATATATCTTGAGATTTTATGAATCATCCCATCTGTGCAGCATGCGATCACAACCGCATCCATTGCATGATGTCTGTCAGTCGAACGGTCTTTCTGCATCAGTCCCCAGCGTTTTCTGAGGTAAGATGTCACTGCTCCATTGACTGCCCACACCTGCTTTTTCTTTTCCGGATGATTGAATGGTTCCAATTCCAGATTCTGGCGGATCATATTATAAACTACTCTTGTAATATACTTGGTATCGTTTAAGTTTCTCTCCTTAAACTCTTTGCGTTCTTCCTCTGTAAAATTCTTCTTCAGTAATTTCTGCTGTTTCTTATAATCCCGGACAAGTAACCGGACGCTCGCTTCGTAATCTTCCCAGCGTTTTTCATCCGCTCCGAAGTATTCATATGGGGTACGATTTCCTTTCTGCCGGTTTTCCTGTGCAGTCACAAGCACCTTATTCCGGTAACTGTCGTCAAATGTGATACTGTACGGAAGAATATGGTCAATATCATACCCTCCATCAAATAATTCCTCCAATGGGATTTTCTTGCTGGAATACAGACAGTAACCTCCCTGATCATTCCACAAACGATATTTTAAAATATCCTGTCCGGTCGGGTTCTGTTTTCCTAATTCGATGATCTGCTGCTTTGCACGCTCATTCTCCTGCTGCCGCTTTTTCATCTCTTTTTCCAGATTCGTGCGATCCTGAAAGTTCTTTGACATCTCTCTTGCCAGCTCAATGTTGACCGCCTGCGGACTTCCATATTTCTGGATGATCGCATTGATGACTTTGATTGTCTGCGATACAGAACGTTTTACAACCGGGTTTGTGATGTCATTTACGATAGCATTGATTTCTTCCCCTTTTAATAAGTGCTTTTTGTTGCCATCATTCAACGCACGGAAATCATAACCTGCTGCTTCACAGGCTTTATCATAAATCAAACCATCTTCTAAATATGGCTGCATCTTTCTCATTGCCTTGAGCGATACTCTCTGATACTTTGCAGGGGAAAGATCCAGCAATCCATCGATTTCTTCTCCTGATAAGCCCAATTCTTTCAGGCGGCTGCTTCTGCTGTCATCATTCTTATAAGCAGTCAGTATCTCACCGATCCGGTCAAATAAGTCTGCCTTCTCTCCAACAGGCATTTCCTCAGTCCTGTCTTTCAGGCATTTAGAATACTCATAAGTCCAAAACATACTTGCAAATTTTGCTTTCTCGGTATCAAGGACTCTCTCTTCTTCCGTCTCTCCCTCTTTCTTTGCACTGTAATTTAAGCTGTTGAATTTTAAAGATGGATCTATGTTTAATTTTTTTCTTATCGTTCCATATTTCAACTCTTTGCTTGAAAGCAAAAGACCAATTATAGTCTTTCTTTCCTCTTCTGAAAAAAATCTGCCAGTTCCAAACTCATCGATCAGCTTCGTATGATTTATTTTCTGCAAAGCGACAAACAATTCCGCTGTATAAGTCGCCTTCGGTGCCCGATATTCGTCTTTTTCAAACGTACATTTTCCAACACGGTCGCCAAATCCTTCCATTGCATATGGGCTTGGCTTTCCGTCAGGCTGTAGTCCCGGTCCCATATCAAAGGAACGCTGGCTCGTCATAATCTCCACATAAGCTTCTTCTAATCCTTCGGTTGCTTTCTGATTTCCGTGAGCCCGCTGTGCAGCAAAAATAGCATGCACTTCCTCTACCAGCATTGACCGCAAAATGGTGTGCTTGTAATCATCCGGACGATTCCTTGGTGTCAGCACATATCCTTTTTCATTCCAGAGGCACTCCGTATGAAAAGCTTCATCCAGATACAGCATCTCCCCAACCGTGCGATAGCCTTTTTCCTGCATGATCTTCTGATTCTCTGTCGTTGCCTTTAATACTGCTCCGCCCTCTTTTTCCTTCGTCTCAGCCTTTCTGGTCGAGCGGAAACCGCGGTGCTTTGCAATATGGATCAGCACCTGTGCCAGTTCTTCGTCTTTCAACTTACGATCTAATCCCTCATATCGCAACTGATAGACATCCGGAAGATTTCCTTTATAATAGCGCTCCATAAAGGAATCCATCTCAATCAATCCATTTTCCTGTAATAAAAACTTAATCCGCTCTAATCTGTGTCTTCTCCGTCTCAATCTTCTGCGGGTTGTTCTTGCATCCCGTCTTGGAGCTGCTAACGCATCACCATTTTTGGGATTCTCTGCCACATCAAAAATTCTTACCCCGAGATCTGTAATCCGTACCGGTTCATCCTGGCTGTTATTCTGTAAAACTGCCCATCCCACCGATGTGATTCCAATGTCTAATCCGATTCTGTACTGAAATTTTTCCTCCATAATAAGTAACCCTTCCTTTCCATGTTCTGCATTCACCAACTACAGACATAACGTTACATGTAAAAATGTTTTTGCACTTCCGTTCTACATTGAACCTCTTTCGGGACAATGCCATTTATTTCATACGCTTGAATAAATACGGGTAAAAGATAATCCCATTCCGAAGAATGGGATTAGAGCTTTTAGGTTTACTACCTTATTGTAGTAACCGGTTATTATTTGGTATGTTGTAATTCCCCTTTATACTAATCCTTTTTCCGACATTTGTAAATACTTTTTTCTGTTTTTTGACAATATTTTTCATTTTAAATCTGAATTCTCACGGTTTCATCTTCATTTTCCGGAATAACGTTCATTTTCCCTGCACCATATCTTTCCATCAGTGCCATCAGATTTGCTGTTCTGTTATCACGAAACTTGTCATCCGGATCTGCCTTTCGTATGATAAGCTGTTCGTATAGTTCTTCCACACCGCCACGGACATAATCATTGAACATCTTTTTATACTGCTCAAATTCTTCCTTCGTCTGTGCCCCCTGAAAAGCTTTTTTCACACACTCTTCATCTGTCAGTGTTCCTCTGTAATTCAGCATGATCATCATCTGTAATATAAAATCCAGATTTTCCTTTTCTTTCAACATCTGTTCCGGGAAAATACTGCTTGTCTCAAATGGCGAATAATCTTCCTCTGCCTTTCTGTCTACACGAAACCCAACAACAGCTGCCGCCACATACAGATCGATCAGTCGCTTAAAATAAGTACGTTCTGTGTCATCTCTCACCCACAATTCCTGTGCCATCTTTGCATGCTTTCCTTTAAATTCAAACTCTTTCTTAAAAAACTCAAAATCAGCCATTTAAAGTTCCTCCATTTTTCTGATCGATGCGAAAGCTTCCTCAGCTTTTTTATCAATACAGTAAGCCGCGCCTACATAAGAATCAAGACCGGTATATTTCCAGTCTTTTTTCAGCATAAAAAGGATCACCTGCTCCGAGACTTCCGGTAATACACCTGCGATCAGTTTGATATTTTCATCTCCCAGTTTTGAAAAAGGACCATCCAACACGATAGGCAGCGTATCTCCTTCAAGTTCACTGACTCCAAGCTTTTCCGCCTTTTTCTGTCTGCTGTACTCCATAACAGTCACAATAAATGCAAAATTGCGGGCGATCTTCTCTCCCTCGGAAAGATTTTTTTCTTCCCTATAGCCACGCTCCGTCTGATAAAGCATTTGTATTTCATACTGTTCGGTCAGCTGGATTTTTTTATCTTTCGCATTGAACATCTTTTCAAAATTAAGCTGCACATTTTTGTTGAGTTCCAGAAATGTTTTCCGCTCTTTCTGTTCAAATTCTTTTTTCATCTTGGCATAAAGAGCTTCTGCAACTTCCAGACGCACCCTCCACTTGCGGTTCTCTTCGTTTGCAGCTTCCCTCCTGCGCATGTTGTTTTCAATATTTTCAATCTCTTTTTTGTAGTTCGAAATTTTTCCTGTACACTCCCCTTTTTCCACACTCGTTTTTTCCATTTCGGAGCGGTAATGTCTTAACAATCTTCTTTTTTCTGCGAAATCAAATGACGCATCCATCCGCCGGTTCAAAATTTCAAGCTGATTACAGGTTTCTTCGTAATCGTGGACACTGTCATCCACATTCTGCGCCATTTCAATTAATTCTTCATAACTTCCATCGGTACGGTTTTTCCAGCGATTTCCGGTTCTCTCAAATTCTCCTAACAGCGATCCGATATCGGCAGGCGGAAGATAATTTCTCTGTTCTAAAAGACATTCCAGCTCATGGGAGCCTTCCGTAAGTGGCGTGCCACAGATACATCTGCCTGTCTTAATAATGTAATCGATCGTTCCCTGCCGCATATGCGGAATATCCCGTCTCTCCCCGGCAACAGCTTTCACCATTTTCACACACGCTTCAATGAGCGGCTGTGAGAACATCATATAGGCTTTGTCACTGATCTGTGACACTAAAGTTTTATAATGATTATTTGCCCTTTTCCTTTGTTCTTCCCTCACAATCTGCAGATTTTTTAACTTGCCCTGCAGCATTTCTGTACTCTTATTTTCTTCCAGATATTGTTCGATCTCATCACATTTCTTTTGATAATTTTTTATATTAATATCAATATTCTTAACATGCTCCTGTTCTTTTTCAATCATGTGCTCTATCCGCATCCGGTCATTTTCCAACGAATCATACATCATTCCATCACCGGTGATTTTACTTTTGAATTTTCGGGTGACAGAGTTAGATCCCATATCTTTCAGATGTAAAAGTGCTGCCTGATAGGAGGATAATCCAGTGAGACTATGTACGGATTCTTTGATATTTTCTCTGACACCGTTGACCGTGACATCACTCCAACGCTCACCATCAAACAGAAAGTAATGAGATAAATTTCTTGGAAATAGTTCATTTATAACATATTCCACCTGCCTCTCATCTACTTCTGTCACCACATCCGGTGCTTGAAGATCTGCTATCTTCATGGATACTTTTTTCTGAAATTCCCTGCATGTCATCTGTGGATAATTTCTGCTGTAAATTGTTTTCCGGCAGATCGTATACTGCTTTTCCTCATCGGCAGCCACAATCGTAACGGATACCGCTGCCTTACTGTCTGCATCCATGAACGCCAGAACATCATTATTTAAAAGCTGGTAGTCATCTGCATTTTTCCATTTCTCCATATTTACAGCTCCGTATAACCCGAAGCGGAAAGCCTGTGCAATCGTTGTTTTTCCAACAGTATTATCCCCCAATACTACTGTCACGTTTTTGCCTGGATCACAGCTGAATTCAATCGTGTTTACCCCTTTGTAACGCATAAAATTTTCCATTGTGATGCTTTTAAACTTCATGCTGCTCTCTCCTTTGTCTCTACCTTGTTCTTAAGTTATCAATAATTATTTTTTGTATCTCCTCCGACATTTTCTGGTCTGTCAATGCTTTGCTTCTGAGGTTTCTGCGTTCTGCGCTAAGGACTTCGAAAGTCAGTACGCGCAGTAAATCATCTATATTTTTCGCCATAGTGTTTTCCTCCCTTAATCGACAATGTTACTCTCACTTTCGTGCAATCCGCGCTGTAACAATGCGTAAAAATAGCTAAATAATCTAGCTTTTCTCTCATTAAAAAATTCTTCTTTTGGAATTCTGTACGGTTCTCCTGCAATCACGACTTCTTTTGAAAACTTATCATCTGCCAAAAGTTCCTTAACCTCTGTAATCATCCAGTGCCCTGGTGCCATCTTATCGTACACTTGCATTGCATCCTGCAGCGGGAAATTTGTTTTCTTCGTATTATTATCTCTGTCCATGATCATAAAATTTCCTATGCTGTTCACATACATCTCTCTTGTCTCATGTGGGTTACATGGTTCAAAATATTTTTCCTTTGCTGCTGTATCCGGCTCCTCCGCCTCCATATGATCTAACTGTACTGCCTTCGTATTAAACTGGATCCTTGCAGGCAATTTTCTCAGCAGATGATGCTCTTTGCTATTTTCAAATAAGTTTATAAACAACACCTTCGCCTTTAATTGGGCGTCTGCGCTCCCATATTTCCAGTCATAAACCCACTCACGGAACTCACCTTTTAAATCAACATCTATGTTTGCTTTGAATTCGAAATCTGTATTACCCACATAATTTCTTACAATATACTTTTTTGCAATAGTGCGCGGGATTTCCGAATCTTTCGCCAACAACGCATATCTCCATAATTCATAAGAGATATCATGAATTTCTTTATATTCATCCATTACATTCTCTTTGTCATTGGCAAGACCTTTGATATAATCTGTAAATCTGGAAATATCATATTCTTTCGTTGTTCCTACTTCATATAACGTGATATATCTCTTTAATATGAAGTTAATGATTGCTGGCATAACACCATATAATTTCAGAGCATTTAATAAATTCAATGTTCTATATGTAATGGACTTCTGACCACTAGTCTCTGTTTCTATTACCTTTTCTGCTTTCTTCTGATATCTGAACCCCATCTCCTTAAGTGTAATTGCAATCATATAATAAATTTTTATATCATTCAGCAGATCAACCCCTTCATAACTCCGACGGGTTTGTAAATAATTTTTCTCTATTGATTCCCTGTACCTTGCTGTATCGTTAAATTTCTGCGATTCATCTGCTGTAAAATATTCTGCTGCAAAAAAAGAAATTAATTTTGCTTCCTCTTTTCTCGTCATTGCTGAGAAAATATCCTCCACCCACATCTGATCTGCTTTTTCGATAGTCTTATCTTTCACGTTTTCTTCCTCAGATGTATGATTGCAATACCACTTGAATAACAGATTTTTCGTAAGATCCAAATCTTCTATTGTTAAACTTCTGTCATTCAAAACTTCAAAAAGTGTATAAGCATCTGCCTCATTTCCCGTAATAACAACACAAAACCGAATCATATTAATCATTTTCTCTATTGTTTCAATTAAGGTAGCAGTATAATTCAACGGTGCTTCCTCTTCATTCCTGCAGTTCTCCATCAGCCCTTCAAATTCATATATCAGTGATTTTTTGTATTGCATCACAATTGGATCATCTACATCCTCTTTACATTTCATAACAAGTTTTGGGTTTTTCGCATTTGAAATTTCAATATAGCAATCTTGTAATGCTTCCTTCATTTTTTCGTTATATGAGATTCTTCTATACTTTAAAGTAAATTCATTCTTTGCTAAATAATACGATAATTTTCCCCTATATTGATTTAAATATTTTTCCCTGTCAGACAGATTTTTCTCAGGTAATCCCAATGTAATCTGATACTCCTTTAAAACCTGATCCTGTAGTTTTTCTTTCTGCTCCTCATTTTTTTCTTCATCAGCTTTCTCAAGTAAATCATTAATTTCTATGTGAATTTTTCTGATTTCATCAACAATTTTTTCATCAAAAATATTATCTGCTGTATTTTCCAACTTTGATAGGTACCCATCTATCTTGTATACCTTTTTTACAATAATAAGTTCCTCTATGTAAGCACGCAAAAAAATAAATTTCAGATAATTTAACAGAAAAAGCGTTGTTATCCTCTGTTGTCCATCAATAATTTCAAAACCACCATCATGATTCTCTACCATTACTACAGAACCAACAAAATACTCTTTTTGCTCATTTTTAAAATAGTCTGCAAACAGATTTTTTATCTGTGTTTCTTCCCACTTATACGGTCTCTGATAGTACGGAATCAATACGTTTAACTTTCTGTTTTCAGTTCCATTCTTTGGCATTGGATTGCACAATTCCATTAAATTTCTAATTTCAGCACCTTTTAATTCCATAACCTTTCTCCTTATCCTTCCGCAATTTCCCTGACTGCATCCACAAGCACATCAATTTCTTCTTTCGTTGTAAACCTGCCAATACTGGCCCTCACCACTCCAAGATAACTCTCACTTCCCAGATACTTATGAATGAGCGGTGCACATTGGTAACCAGTCCGGACTGCCACATGATAGTCCTGATCCAGGATCATTCCCACTTCCCCTGCCTGATAGCTTTCTACATTGAAAGACACGATTCCGGCGTGATTTTCCAGATGTTCTGGTAAATACAGAGTCACTCCGAAAATCTTCTTCAACTGTCGTATCAGATACTCCGTCATTTCTTTTTCTCTGTCCAAAAAGTAATCTGCATTTTCTTTCAAATATGTCATTCTCTCTTCCAGGGATGCATGCAATCCTGCAATTGCCACAATATTCGGACTTCCGGGTTCATAGCCAACCGTTCCTTCCTCCGGCATTTCCAGATTCAGTGAATCACTTCCGGTTCCCCCGGCAATCATATGTTTTAATCTATATTTGGAATGATAGATAAAACCTCCGATTCCAAATGGACCATACAAAGTTTTATGCCCTGCAAACACATAAAAATCAATCGGACTATTTTTAAGCGAAATAGGAACCAATCCTAATGCCTGTGCACCATCCACAACTACAATTGCTTCATATTCTTTGGCTGACGCTGCTATTTCTTCCACCGGAAGAATATAACCTGTAACATTACTCACATGAGACATCACTACCAGATCCGGTTTTTCTCTCATGAACTGAAATCTGATTTTCTCCTGATCCAGTTCCATTCCTTTTTCATCGAGAGCAAGTTCTGTGATCAAAAAACCATACCTCTTCTGGTATAAAAATAAACTCCGCATAGTTGCGTTATGTTCAAATGGCGAAACATACACAGTCCGTTTTTTTTTCCAGTCTATTCCACCAAAAATCTCGTTACATGCAAGCGTAGCAGAGGCTGTAAATACAACCTCTGCTACATTCTCTGTCTCCGTCAATTCCATGATCTGCTGTCTTGTTTCACTGATAACTTCAGAAGCTTTCCTAGCAAGCGCATAGGCGCCCCTTCCGGCATTGACAGCGTAATCCCGGTTTGCCTCATCCATTGCCTTATATACATTTTCATGTTTTGGAAATGTCGTTGCCGCATTATCAAAGTAATATACTTTTTCCATATCTGTACTCCACATCTTTTTCGTAATGATCCGGTCTCTTTCTACCCACCTTCTACAATAACTTCCTGATCGCCTGAACCAGAACTGCTACTTTCTGGTTCATCTCCAGCGTATCACCAAAATCATCCAGTGCTTCCTCGATCATATTTTGCAGATAAATGCTGGTAGAATCTGTAATTTCTGCATCAAAATACTTCATAACCTCATTTCCCTCTGCATCCTGCAGAATAAACCTGCTCTTACTGTCAGTGGCAGCAGAGGCATCCTGGATATTCTCAATTTCAATACGTATCTGATGCAGTTCTTCCTGAAATTGCACAATAGAAGTATCGTTCCAGTCTTCCACATACATATCTGTAACGATCCGGCTCAGTTTCCGCACAATTTCTTCTTCATCATTTGTCGCTAATTGATCTAAATAAGACATGAATTTACTGATTCCAGTACTTAATATATACTGTTTTGAAGCCTGACTCTGTCTCTCGTACCATTCGATGAGGCATGCCTTCAGATTCGTATCTTTTTCCACATGAAATTCTTTTTTTATCTGGATATTGATCTGTGTTAAAAGTTCATCCAGCTTTCCATTCATCTCCGAGACAGCATTTTTTACCCCCACAATTGCCTGTTCATAATCATCTGTTTCCATCCCATCTGGAATTCTGTCAAAAATCAATTCCCTCGGATTTATCTCTGCACGCTTTAATAAACTTCTGAGTACTTTTACAATTAAAATGTTCTCACTTGAATAATGATCTGTAACTACCGTATATTGCGGCAATGAACGATACCATTTCTGCATACATGCCGCGATTCCATTGATCCGGCTTTGTTTTGAGAGTGTAAAGTCTCCCCTCTCGCAGAAAATCTGCTCTAATTCTTTTAAATACCAGTCTTTTGCAGCTGTCTCCGGTTCAATGTACAATTCATATTTATCCGGGAACTCATTCACGTTATTTAACGTATCAAAAGAAACTTCTAATTCTTTATTTTTCAGATATATAACGGCCGTTCCTTCTGTATCCGCCAGCTTTTTTGCCAGAAATAAAGGTATGATCCCTTTTCTTGCACCATAATCTTTTCCCTGCAGACATTTATATAATGTTTCAAAAGAATGTTTTTCTCCTGCACATTGTTCAAAAAATCTCTCGATCTCATTGCAGACACGATTGCATCCTTCATCATTTTTTGTGTGGACAAATGCTGCACGATATACCATCGCTTCCGGACTGGTACCTTTCCTATATCCTGCGCAGTCATTTTCATTCAAAAGATTTTTAATCACCTGATTTCTTGCCTTTTTATATTGGGCACCAACACACTCGATATTCAAAAGCTCATGATTTACCTTAGGAGAATGCCCATAATATTTTTCACATACACTGCTTAAATAATCGTTCCAGTCCGCTGGATTTGCGCAGACCACTGTTTCTCCATTTCCTCCAAATACAGCTGTGTTCCGGCTTTCCGGTGAAAAATCCTGTTCTAACACTGTATTTATCTCAAAAACAATATCATCCTCATATAAATTTAATTCCTGAAGCAGTACCACATTATCTTCAATAAATTTTTCATCTTTTTTCAGGCTTCTGACTGCCTCATATTTTAAAGCAAGATTTCTGACTGACAGTTTATGGTCTGATACCAGTGCGATCAGTCTGTCATCCGCTAATTTCTGCAAATGTTTTTGTACCTCAGACACATCTGTTTCATCTTCATAAATGAGGAGTAAAATTTTTCCATCTGCAAATTTTTCTTCAAATAAATATGCACTGTTTTCCAATTTCAGGAAATCCGAAAGCAGCATGATCTCATACTGGAAATATCTGGTGATCGCAAATTTCTGGTTATACCGCTTCGGCAGTTCGTAGTCCATCTCCGCGCTATCCATAAGGCTTCTGCACAGATCAAATCTGCTTTCCAGTTCTCCCATGCGGCTTTCGATCGCCTTTTCTATGTCAACCCCGACGTTAGAACGGAACGCATACACCCCGAGGCGTTTTCTGTATATGATGAGATCTTTCTCCATGAGCTGCTGCATTGCATGTTGAAATTCTTTTTCTCCACAGCCAAGTGAAAGTCTGAATATGTCCTCTTTTGCAGGCAGTTCTTCCTCTTTATGGATCATGCGGATAATCGCGATTGTCTTTAATATCCGGATTTCCATATCCTCTGACACTTGTGAAATTGCATATTCTGCTTTCATCCATTCATTATGGATCTGTGGAAGATCCGTATTATCCCGAAACAGATTTTTAAAATAATCATAAATTTTATCGATTCCGATAAAGTCCTCTATTCCTTTTTGCAAAAGCCAGCTTAAACTGCCCTGTTCCTCTTCCGCCAGAAATGTAAAAATTGTCCGCTCGTTCTGTGCCACTTTTTCCGAAATGCAAAGCAGCGCATAAGCTGTCAACGGCAATAACGGATAACATCCTTTTCCAAGTGTTTCCTGATATTCATTCTCTGCAAAAAGCTTTTGGAAGCACGGCACATAATATGTTTTCTCCACAATGTCTCCATAGACGGACTGATTTTTCCACTCTTTGTACGCCTCTGAAAACTCTGGCTCTTTTTTCTCAATGGTATCTGCGATCAATTCATAATTATTTTGTGCTGATACAATAAAATCAATTTCCTTAATTCTTCCCTCCACACCGCGGAAAGAATTTTTGACCGATTTATCAATCGTTTTTCCATAATCATGAATACTTTTATGTGCAACCAGTGTAAAAATCATCTGACCTTTCGAAGCATTCACCAGCTCGCACATATCCTGTAACGTTTTCATATCATTTGAAAAATGCTCTGCCCCATGTCCCTCCAAATATTTACTGAATTCATCAAAAACCAGGAACATGCCGGCATAACCTTTTTCTTCCACCAAAATTCTGTTGATCTGCTGATAAATGCGAACAGCATCCAGTTGCATCATCGGCTGGAATTTACTTCCTGCTGTCAGTTTTGGATATGTCTCTGTAAAAAAGTCCAGACTTCCCTGTTCCTGCTTTTCAAGCTGCATACAGAAATCATCCATCACATATCCTGCCTGCTCTGCCATCTTTTCAAACGCCACATATGTTTCCGGATATTCTTTCTTCCATTTTTCAATAACTTTGATTGCCTCTGAATAATAATCCGCAGGTGCGAGATCCCGTAATTCTTCGCGGTTTAATGCTTCCTGAAGTGCATAAATAAAACTCTGATTTAAATCTTTGCCCGGAACAGAATTCACTAATACCGGCAGATATTTATTTTCCTGTTTGATCCACTGTCTGATTTCATCTGTTAACTGTGGATCAATTTTTTCTATTTTTTCTAAAATCACCTGATTTTGATTCATACTTCCGTGAAGTAATGCTAAAAGCACCAATAACAGATGTGATTTTCCTTTTCCATAAGGTCCTATTAAAACAGAGGCACTCTCCCCTGATTTTCCTGATACGATATTCCAATAACGTTTTAAAATTGCAATAGAAGAACGCGTTGGAATATAACTTCCAATGCGTTCATAATTATCCAGATCAAGCTGTAAATTTACAGACTTCTGAAAGGAATGATTAATTTGTATCAGTTTCATCAAATGGTTCATAATGTACTCCATGTTTTTCGTAGTAGTTTCTTACAACAGAATTGCCATCTGTTTTCTCATTTAAATACACCATATTCAGTCCTGCGGTGTGGTTGATAATGATTTTGTCCTGATTTTCCAGACGCTCCAACAATTCGATGAGCATGGTTCTCTTTAAGTTCATGATCTTTCCCGGTCCGCCCTTCATGGTCAGAAGTTCGTCGATCTGGACCGAATCATGCTCCTGTAAAAGATCGTTCAGCAGATAATAAATAATATCCTCAGGTACTTTATTCAGATCCGGCTGGCATTTTTCAAACATGTCACCTGAAACTTTGAGCAGATTTAATTTCCAGAAGGGGCTCTTGTTCTTTTCCTCCGGATTCATCTGCTTCTCTTTTCTCTTTACATACATTCGGAGAATGGCATCACAATCGTCTTCCACGGATTTTTCTGAAAACTTTTCTCCATCTGTATAATCCGCTGCAAGTTCTGTCATCTCATCGTTCATCTGTTTTCGTGAAAACTCCTCATAAGAAAAAGAATCAAAAAACAGTCCCCACGCAGTTGCCAGTGCATAATTTTTTACGATCTGACAGTGTAAAAGCCATATCGTAAAAATATCCTCAAGATAAGGATCTCCTGTCAAAATGATTCTTCCAAGCTCTGTGAGCTTTGTTCCCTCCTTCGGCTTATCCTCCGTCAGGTTCATCGTCTTAAGCCAGTAGCGGATCGATTTTGCCATATTAGGTCCAACTCCCAGTTCATCCGCTCCATAATTTTCAGAAAAAACTTTTGCATTTTTCTCTATTTCAAATAATCCTTTGTTCAGCCATCCCTCACGGAGAATAAAGCTTTCATGCCCCTTAAAACGGTATTTATTTTTCTCTGTCAAGGATCGTCACCTTCCTACTCTCTTTTTATTGATAATACTTTCCGCATATAACAGCCTGCGATAAAGTGGTTCACACACTCTCCACAGCGCATGCATTTTTCATCTGAAATGCGGTAGTCGATTTTTCCATCTTTCTCTTCTTTCACAGAAAGTGCATTGAAACGGCATACACTTTCGCATGCCAGGCATCCCATGCACATCTGATACTTTGTAAGCTGACATTTGACACGTTCCTCCGCCGTTTTCATGTCGGATGCACCGGCGATCTTATGATCCAGGATCGTCACTTTCAGATTCCTGCTTCCAACTCTTCCCTGCAATTTCAACAGAATCTTTCCGGCTCTATTCAAAATAAAAACTTCTCCAAGTCTTGCATTGCCCATGTCAAAATTCAGATATCCAAATGGACGGAAAAGTTCGTATAATTCTTCTGTGACAGGTTTCTGAAGTTCGTAATTGAAGGCATTCTCTTCTGTGGCACATGGTTTAAAAGAGATCACCGATTTCTGTGCATACGCTACCCCGTTACCGCCCTGCCTTGCCTTCCAGAATCCGTCATCCACATATACTTCTGCATCTTCTTTTCCGATACTTCTGGCAAAATCGATCAGCAGTGTACGAAACCGCTCTGACTGCTCATGCATATGGATTTTTGACAAAAATTCCGACCAGCCGCTGTTGTTCGGGCAGCACCAGCATCCAACCCTTGCATAACCCAGACGGTATGCGTCATTAAAATCAATCCCGGATGTCAGGATGTACAGCCAGATATCAAAATCCATCCAGTCAATGATCGGGGAAACAATGCGCTGTTTCGTGATTTTAGGGCTGTCAGACTCCCGCTCGTATTTGCTCCGGCTCAACGATTCACTGCGCCGGATTCCATAAAAAGTTAAAATCTGATTTTTATCCCTATATAAAGATTTGATTCTTTTTTGAATCGTTCCCGTTTTAAAAATGGTACAGCACCACCGCATCACACGGCTTGGCGGTCCAACCAATTTACATAATTCTTCAAAATCTTTTTCTTTATTTCTTGCAGAAATAAGAGGTGTCTTCGGATGATTCATCTTGAATCTCTGAACATATTCATAGGTATACGGAAATTCCAGCGTCGTATCTCCAAAAATATGCATGATCTGCGGATTGCTTAAAGCACGTGTCACCAGATCTGCTGTGACAGTCGAATCCTTTCCCCCACTGAAGGAAACAAACATATCTGTAATATTAAAATTCTCTGTCACGCTTCTGATATATCCCTTCGCCTCTTCCACAATCCGGTTATATCGTTCTTTATTGCACAAAATAAAACGTTCCATCTGTTCTTCAAAGTACTGATAAGTATTCTGCGCTTTTAATTCTTCGTATTGCTTCCGAATCGCATCTGTATCCTTATTTTTCAGGTCTTTGACAGAAAATTTAATTTTTTTTCCATTTACAAAATAATTATTTCCGTTGCCGTTCCAGACAGAATCTTTTTCAAATGCAAACGGCTTTTCCAAAATGATTTCTAACAGCAGACGTTCTTCCGGAAACACCGGTCTTACATCACTGGTCAGCTTTTTTCCTTCCTGTCCACAAACCGGACAAGTCTTCTCATAAATTGGCACCTGACATTCTGGACACCAGAAAATCTCTGAAATGGCATCTGCCCGTCCGCCACAACTAGGACATATACTTGTCTCACATCGATTATTTGTACATGGCAGATTCTCACCTGTTTTGTCATTTTTATTGTGGCAAATATATGTGATCATAATTGCACTTTTTCCTAACTTTCAAGACTTATTCTTATAAAATAAGAATATATGTTCATTATAGTCTTAGCTTCAAAGAAATTCAATACGTTATTCTTTGTTTCAAAGACTTTTTGGATTATGAACTGCCGCTTCGGGTGGTGTTACGGGTTTTTTGCAGGTTATGTTGTATTGCATGCCTAAAGTATTTATAAACATAAAAAATAGAACTGATTTGTTTTCCGTCCAAAATCCTGAAAACAAATCAGTTCTATTTTTTATTTATCCAAGGCTGTGTGGCATGTAATATCTAGGTTGTGAAAATCCGTCTTCCAGTCTTGTTCCAGCCTACGGATGTTACATATTATATAGTTTTATCCAGAAGTATCTTATAAATTGTCTCTACATTATAATCAGGTGCACACTGTCCGATCACATCATAGATTTGTTTGATTAACGTTTGGGGTTCTTCCAGCATATCTGCTGTTTCTTTTACAGAACAGCCTTTTTTATACTTTTTAATTACTATTTCTATGACTTTTGAAGCTGCGCCTTCGAGTTTTCCCTCGAGTTTTCCAACATTCCTGCCCTCCATAATTCCTTCTTCCCTCGATTCGCGCAGATCATCCGCAAATAATTCACGTAATGCTTCACACATTTTTCGTTCCTCCTTTAATTCCTGCCAGTTTGCGCGCATGATCGTATCTGCCAGCGCCTGGTATAACTTTGAGTTTTTATTTTCACCATATTTCTCTATAAAATTTCTGATCTCGCCGCCTGACTTTAAATCATTACGAAGATTATTCAGCCAGTAGTTATTCGTTTTAGATAATCTTGGAACAATGATAAGCTGCATCGGAATTGCATCTCCCATAAGGTAATAAATACCGCTTTCCATATTTTCGACTGTTATCTGCCGATCTCTTTGCAATTTCTGAAGCATGGTTCTTGGATAATGGTAACATACAAAAGTAATTGTCAGCTCTGCTGCCGGTATGAAGTCTACTGTCTCCGTGTCGGCTTTATAAATACAGGCGTATGCGTACACCTTGTAAAAATCGTCAATGTTAAGGTCATCTTCCGGCGATTTGTATTCTACAACATTGTACTGTCGGAAAATTCTCCCAATATTCTTCTGGATTTTTACATGTCTTTCATTTTTGACTAACACATCGATCTGCATTGGTTTCTTCGACAGCAGATGTTCAGAATCAAATTCTAAATACTTTGTTTCTTCTCCAAGTTCAATCTGCAATGCCGCATCAAATGCAGGATGCCATTGGATTTTCTCATCGTTTGTGTTCAATCATATTCCCCCTTTATGATAATAGAATGTATGGTATTTTTCAATGCACATAAAAGATTTTGTCATAAAAATGCAACGGTGCTAACTGTAATTAAGATTAAAATTTTCATGCATTGAATTGTTCATCAAAATGGAATCTCCTGCCGAACCGGCACTGAATTTTGAGATCATATCCGTAACCATATATCAGGTTTTGGATCTGCAGACAGAAACGTTGTTAAGAATGATCACGATTACGAAAGTTTCATAATCGTAACTGTTATTTGTCTGCGACTTTGATGTAGGCTTAGTATAAAACAATCTTGGAATTGTGTCAATGAAATCCAGAGTTTAACTTACCGTGTCTTGAATGAAATTTTAAATTCCACATCTATGCTGAATTTAGTCTTTCTCTCTTCT
>ENA-ORTT01000503-ORTT01000503.1-human-gut-metagenome-genome-assembly--contig:-NODE-503-length-51137-cov-3.381015_pt1 | contig 51137 bp, 45 predicted proteins | sample MGYA00242074_ERZ509197 | MGnify/ENA primary metagenome ERZ509197 (study PRJEB26280, sample SAMEA2338789) | human gut metagenome | biome: human gut; feature: human-associated habitat; material: faeces...
AAAAAGAACAATGTTTCAGTTTTTGCTGTTTCATTGTTCTTTTTCTATTTTTGGCTGTTTATTTTATTTTGTTACAGCCTCTTTTATTTTACTTTAAAATAATGAATTGTTTTGGGCTTTAATACTATTTGTCCTTGATTTTCAATTTCTTGTTGATCAATTAAAGAAATAAGATTTTCATTTAAAGAAATGGTAAATTCTTGATCATCTAAATTTAATGCTACAATAATTCTTTCTTGTTGATCATTTCTTTCAAAAACAAATTGTTTATTTGTTAAAACCAATTCTTTAAACTCACCTTTTTGTAAAGCAGATGATTGATTTCTAATAGAAATCAATTTTTTTATATATTTTGTTAAATCATTAGGCATTGGTTTGGTAAACTCTGGTCTTAAAGAATCATCACTTCCCTGTTCTTTCTTTCCGGTTTGTCCCCATTCACTTCCATAATAGATACATGGTATTCCTGGTAAAGAAAATAACATACCATAAATAAGTGGTAATTTTTCTAAATCTGTTAATTTAGATGCTATTCTTTCTACATCATGATTATCAACAAAACTAAATAATGTTTGTCCTCTATACATTTCTCCATAATTACGTTTTATTGTATGAGCCATTTCAAACATATTTAATGAATTAAACGAAGACCAAAGTCCTTTAAAACCAGGATAATCTGTAATACTATCTAAATGTGCTTCACTAAACATATATCCTGCATTATCACCTAAAACTTCACCTAACAAGAAAAAATCCGCCTTTTTTTGTCTACAATGATCTTTTAACATTGCCATAAACCATCTTGGTAAACTATAGGCAACATCTAAACGAATACCATCAATATCAAAGGCATCAATCCAATAATCAACAGCACTTAATAAATAATTTTGAACATCTGGATGATCTAAATTTAATTTAACTAATTCATAATGTCCTTCCCATCCCTCATAATAAAAACCATCATCATAAGGTGAATTGCCGTTAAAATCAATTCTAAACCAATCTTTATATTGACTATTTTCCCTATTATTTAAAACATCTTGAAAAGCAAAGAAGCCTCTTCCTACATGATTAAAAACACCATCTAAAACAACACGCATCCCTCTATCATGTAATTTTTTACAAATTTCAATAAAATCTTCATTTGTTCCTAAACGTTCATCAATTTTACAATAATCTCTTGTATCATAACCATGATGATCACTTGAAAATACAGGATTAAAATAAATAGCATTTATCCCTAAATCTTCAAAATAATCCATAAAATCATTCAATCTTAAAATACGGTGTTCCACAATTCCATCATTATCACGAGGAGCCCCACAAAAATTAAGAGTATAAATTTGATAAAATACACTTTCATTAAACCACATTATAAAAAACCTCCTTATACATCTATCTATTATTATACACTATTTAGTTAGAGTTATTTAAAAAATATGATATAATATACTATATATAAGGAGGTTCTTATTATGACTCAAAAAATTATTACTATTACGAGAGAATATGGCTCTGGAGGAAGATTGATTGCTAAAAAAGTAGCTGAAGCCTTAAATATTGCTTTCTATGATAATGAACTTATTGATGAAACAGCGCGCCAATTAGGTATTGATATTGATACAATTCGTAAAGCATCTCAAGAAAAATCATCAAGTTTTGCTTATTCACTTAATAATGGTCCTCTTGTTTTACCAATTAATGACCAAGTTTATGCTACACAAGCCAAAATCATTAAACATCTTGCTGAAAAAGAAGATTGTATTATTGTTAATGGATGTGCAAACTATATTTTAGAAGACTATCCTCATGTTTTAAGAATATTTGTGCATGCACCTTTAGAATCTAGAATTGAACGTGTTGAAAAAGATTATAAAGAAGAACATGAAAATACTAAAAAATATGTTCAAAAAAGAGATAAACAAAGAAAGAGCTATTATAATTATTACACAACAAATACATGGGCAAATATGAAAGACTATGATTTATGTATTAATAGTGATATGGGAATTGATGAAATCGCTCAATTAATTGTTAAAGTTTATCAAAACGGAAAATTATGGAAATAATATAAAAAATATTCAGGACACCCTGAATATTTTTTATTCTGGTAAAAATTGAATTGCTACTCCTAAAAGTCCTGAACCAAGATAACAAGATAAAGCAGCACCAACATGACCATCGATAATATATGTAAATTGAGGAAACCTTTCTTTTAACATTCCTTCCAAAATATTTCTTTCTTCCAAATTATTAGCATCTGCAATAGCCAATGCAAATTTTTGATGTGGATTTTCTTCAAGATGACTTTCTATTAAATCTATCAATTTTGATTTTACTTTCTTTGAACCTCTCACTTTAGCTGGAACATAAATTTCTCCATTTTCTTTTTCAAAAGAAAGAATTGGTTTAATCTTTAGTGTTGTTCCTAAAAATGCCGAAGCCTTACCAATACGTCCACCTTTTTGTAAATAATTTAAATCATCTATTGAAAAATAAGCATAATTTTGATGGCACAAGAAATCTGCAATTTCAATTAATTCATCAAAAGACTTTCCTTCTTCTCTATATTTAGCAAGACTAACAGCAATAACTCCTAATCCCACTGATGCACTTTGACTATCAACAATATGACATTTTAATTTCTCATAAGTTTGACAAAATAGCCTCATTTGATTACCTGTCCCAGATATACCACTAGATAAAAATAAACCAATAACATGAGTATATCCTTTATCTTTTAGTTGATCTAATAAATTAAACAAATCTTCTCCAACTGGTGAAGAAGTTTTAATTACTTTTTCATCTTGAATCGCATAAATATCATTAGAAGTAATATCTACACCATCTCTATAACTCTTTCCATCATATTGAATTTGTATTGGTAAAACATGTATATCATATAACTCTCTATATTCTTTTTTTATATCACTACATGAATCTGTTATAATTGCAATTTTTTCCATTTATATCTCCTTAAAATTATTTTGAACTTCATACTAATGGAACTTATTATAACTATTTGTATATAAAAAGCAAGATTTTTAAAAAATAAGTATCGCATCAATGATATGCGAAACACATTGAACTACTACCGATCCCATCATTAATGCTCCTAAAATGATTGTAACTAATCCCTTATTTGATAATTTTTCCATAATAGTTCCTCCTTTTGTTTCTTTAATTTCAACTTTTAAAATTTATTTTTATCAATGTATCTTTTTAAGACACTTATAATATAACTCCATCTCTAAGTTTCGTCAATACTTTTGTGTCTTTTTTAGATATTTTGTTTACTACATAGTCTATAATATGGTAATATTAAGACACAAGGAGTGATTAGATGACAGGTGAACGTATTAAAAAATTAAGAAAAGAAAAGGGTTTAACTCAACAACAACTAGGAGAAATGCTCGGTGTTCAAAAATCAGCAATTGCAAAATATGAAAACGGACGTGTTCCAAATTTAAAAAAGGAAACACTTTCCCGACTTGCAGAAATATTTAATGTTACTCCTAATTATTTATTAGGTATTGATGAGCCAGCCTATCATGGACATAGTCATAATATAGATATTCCCTTATATAGTGATGTTTGTTGTGGAGATGGTATTTTTGTTGAAGACAATATTGAAGAATATATTTCTTTACCTGAATCTCTATTAAGTTCTCGAAAGGATTACTTTTGTCAATATGCTGATGGAGATAGTATGATTGATGAAAATATTCAATCTGGGGATCTTATTATTTTTGAAAAGACACAGCAACTTAATAATGGTGATGTGGGATGTTTTGGCATTGAAGATAATATTGCAACATGTAAAAAATATTTTAATGATTCTAAACAAAATTGTATTATTTTACAACCTGCAAATGATAAATATTCTCCAATTATTATTAATGAATATAATTATCATGAATTTAAAATCATTGGAAAACTTGCCCTTGTTATTTCTAAAAGAAACTAAAATTAAAACTCCGTTTCAAATGAAACGGAGCTTTTTTTATTAATTTTAATTATTTTACTGTAATTAATTCTAAGTAAGAAGTAGTTCCAGCAACACCTGGTGTACCAGCAGTAACAATGATTTGTTCACCTGGTTCAACTAAGTTTTCTTTAGCGATAACTTGAGCATATTCAATCATAGCAGCTCTTGTATCCATTTGTTTACATAATACTGATTTAACACCCCAGTTAATAGCTAATGCTCTTGTAGTTTGTTCATTTGGAGTAGCAGCAATAATCATAGATTTTGTACGATATCTAGACATTTTTCTAGCTGTAAATCCTGAATCAGTGAATGCAACGATTGCAGCAACGTTGAATTTAGATGCGATTTCAGCAACTGACATACAGATAGCTTCACTTTGATCTAATGGAGCAGTTCTGATTGCTTTTCTTTGTAATGAAGCATAATCTAAAGTTCCTTCAGTTTTTAAAGCAATTTTAGTCATAGTTTCAACAGCTTCTACTGGATATTTACCTTGAGCAGATTCACCAGATAACATGATTGCATCAGTACCATCATAGATTGCGTTAGCAACGTCAGATACTTCAGCACGTGTTGGTCTTGGGTTTTCTTGCATACTATCTAACATTTGAGTAGCAGTAATAACGATTTTACCTGCAGCACGACATTTATTGATTAATTCTTTTTGAATTAATGGTACATCTTCAGCAGGAATTTCTACACCTAAGTCACCACGAGCAACCATGATACCATCAGCAACTTTTAAGATTTCATCCATGTTTTCAACACCTTCGCTGTTTTCGATTTTAGCGATGATTTGAATTTCAGGACGACCGTTTTCAATTAATAATTTTTTAACATCTAAAACATCTTGTGGACGTCTTACGAATGATGCAGCGATGAAATCAACACCTTGTTGACAACCAAAAGTTAAATCTCCGATATCTTTTTCTGATAAGTAATCGAATCCTAATTTGATTCCTGGAACGTTGATTCCACGTTTGTTTTTAACAACACCATCGTTAGCACAGATACATACGATATCAGTACCATCAACATGATCAACTAATAATTCTACTTGACCATCGTTTACTAAGATGAAACCACCTGGTTTAACATCTTTATATAAATCTTTATAAGTGATTGTAAATCTTTCACTTGTTCCTTCAATATCTTCTACACAGATAGTAGAAACTTGACCTTTTTTGAATTCAGTTTTTCCACCAACGAAATCACCAGTTCTAATTTCAGGTCCTTTAGTATCTAATAAAATAGCTACGTTTTTGTTTAATTCTTTGTTGATTTCTCTTAAAGTTTTAATTCTTCCCCCATGTTCTTCGAAATCACCATGAGAGAAGTTTAATCTCATTACGTTCATACCAGCTTGAACTAATTTAGTTAAGACTTTTTTATCTTCAGAAGCTGGCCCAATTGTACACACAATACGTGTTTTCTTTTTTCTTTCTTTTTCTAATACCATCCTAATATCCTCACAATCATATTTTCATTTAAGTTTATATTAACGAAGTTTAATAGCATCTTCGTAAATACTAAAGTCAGTTTCACGTTTATGTCCTAATACTTCAGTAATTGGTAATCCTTTGATTTGACCATTTACTTCACTTACACATAAACCACCTTTTCCAGCTTCAAGTAATTCAACGGCATAAACACCCATTCTTGAAGCAAGAACTCTATCTCTTGCTGATGGTCTACCACCACGTTGCATATGTCCTAAAACGTTTGCACGAGTTTCAAAACCAGTTGCAGCTTCAACTTTTTTAGCTAATTCATGTACATCTGTAATATGTTCTGTAATAACAACGATTGCATGTTTTTTATCAGATGCTTTTGAAGCTTTTAATACTTCAATTACTTTATTTTCATCAAAACCAATTTCACTAGTGATTACCATTTCAGCACCATCAGCGATACCTGCATTGATAGCTAAATCTCCACATCTACGTCCCATAACTTCAAGAATAGTACATCTTTGATGAGAACTTGATGTATCTCTTAATTTGTCTAATGCATCAACAATTGTATTTAATGCAGTATCAAATCCAATTGTATGATCAGTATCAGGAATATCATTATCAATTGTTCCTGGAATACCGATACAGTTGATACCCATTTCAGTTAACTTTAATGCACCATTGTAACTTCCGTCACCACCGATAACAACTAAAGCTTCCATTCCTACTTCTTTCATTTTTTCAATTGCTTCTTTTCTTACTTCAGGATCTTTGAATTCAGGGAATCTTGCTGATTTTAACATAGTACCACCAATATTAATAATGTTACGTGTGCTATGACGATCAAACTTAATAAATTCTCCATCGTGTAATCCTTTATAACCAAGTTTTACACCATATACTTCAATTCCTTTATTTAAGCATGTACGCGCTACTGCTCTTACAGCAGCGTTCATTCCTGGAGCATCTCCTCCAGAAGTTAAAACTCCTATACATTTAACCATAATGTTCACTCCCTATTTCATAACATTTCATACATAGTGATTTTAGCACAAATCATGACTTTTCTACAAGAATTTTTACACATTTATTATGCTAAATCTTATTGTTTTATCATAATTGGCATACTCATTGTAAATATTGTGTTAAGTAAGCGCTCTACTTTTATTTTTTCGCGGGCATCTTTTTTCAAAGTATAGATTTTAATTAAATCATCTTGGGTGTATTGACTGGTAAATAACGTTATCTTTTTATTTTGATTACGATATGTCAATACAGCTGCTAAAACTTCATCTCTTGACCAGCCTGTTACATTTTCTCCACCTAGATCATCAATCACTAAATAATCTACATTACGAAGTTCCTCTATATTATTATCATTTCCAAATTCATTAAAAGAATTCTTTAAATCAATTAAATATGTAGGAAAATGCACATATCCTAAATGATACCCTTGTTTAGCAAGTGATCTTGTTAAAAAACCAGCTAATGTTGATTTTCCACAACCAGATGGTCCACAAATAAATAAACCTTTTTTTGACGTATTCGATAAAAAATGATCAATTGTACTTGCAAGTTCTTTGTTCATAATATCTTTAATTGATTTTAAATCAGATAATAATAAATCATCACTCACATTTGAAACAGTAATATGACTTAAAATATTTTGCTTTTCTAATATTTCTTTTCCATACTTACAAGGGACAAGTATTGTTTTTAAATGATGATTTTCAACATGAACCGCTTGCTTCATTCCTTTAGAAACTTTATGACATTGATAAAGCCCCATACAATCTTTACATTTTTGCACATCTTCTTGAAAATCTAAAAATTCAACCCAATTTTCTTCTATAAAATCTCGTCCTACTTGTCCATCAGATAAAACTTTCATTATGTAAGGATCCTTTATAAGTTCATTGATACTTTCTTCTTTTTGTTTTTGAAAATTTTGATCATCATCAAATAAATGTAAATCTTGTAAACTTTGCATTTTTTCTCCTCCTAGTCATATTTTTCTAACATTGCAAGAGCATCTTCATCAATATTATCAGCTGTTGATTTTTCTTGAGAAACAATTTGAATATCTTTTGTAAAATCATCCCAGTCATGATGTTGTTGATTTTGATATTTCAAATAAGCTTTTCCTTCTTCTATCGCTTCTTGAACTGTTTTTATTTTTTTTCTTTTCCATTGACTTCCTAAAGCTTCTATAAAATTTTTAGGTAATGATTGATTACACTTTTGAAGTGTTGTTTCTATTAAGACATTGACAACTCCTGGCTCTAATTGTAACGTTGTTAAAACAGATTCGACAACTTGAAGATCTCTTTTTAATGGTTCTTTACCACCCATTTTATCTTTTAATAAATCATAAGGTGAAATATTTTCTAAATAATAAATATGTTTTTGTAAAGAAGATTCTCCCTGTTTTTCACTTTGAAGCAAAGGGGATTGCTTATGAAATACCTCTGTAAATTTTTCCGGCATTTTTAAATCATAATAGTTTCGGCAGTTTTGAGCCAATAACCGACTATTTAAATGATTTTCAATCATTGATTGTTTGACAAGATCTTGCATATCTAAAGCATTGATATGATATAAGATTCCTAATTGTTGAATTATTTTTTCATCTTCTTGATCAAACATTTTCTTAGATAATTGTAAATTTTCAATACCTTGATAAAACAACGTTAGATCATAACTATTTTCAATAGAATTATGTATTTTTTGTTTATATTTTTTTTCTTTTAATATATTTTTTTCATGATGATGAATTTCAAAAACATCTGTAAACGATGCTGTCATTTCTTGATAATCATTTAAATTAACATTATACGTTTGAAAAATCGCTATTGTTTTTTCATATTCATCCTTCAATCTATCTTTCAATAAACGATTAAGAATTTGATGATTAATAAATTCTTGAGGTGATAACGGCATTTTCAAATCAAAAAGATAACGATTATCATTCGTTTGTTTAACATATGAACATACAAGTCCTACAGCTTCTAACTTATCAAAAGATTCTTGTAAAGAATTTAATGAAAATCCTGATAATTTACATAATCTAGAAATCAAAGAAGGACTTTTTGTAAGTGTCATTTGATCCAATTCACTATTGAGTGTTAGATAAAGAGCAGTAGCTTCCATCCCAATCAATGGTTGATAAAGTTGTAAAACTGTTTTATAACCTGTTAAATCAAGCATATAACTACTTCTTACTTGATAAACATCACTCGTTAATAATTTCTTCATGACTGATCCTTTCTATAAATTCATCAATTTGTTTATATAACTCTTCTATCCCTTGATTGTTATCAAAAACAATATCGGCCATTTCTCTTTTCTTTAAAGAAGAAATTTGGTTATTGATAATTGTATAAGCATAACTTTCATCAATATGATCTCTTGCCATCAATCTTTGAACTTGTCTTTGTTCATCTAAATAAACAACAATAATTTCATCACACAAATATTCTAAATGAGACTCATATAATAAAGGAATATCTAAAAAGATACAATCTCTCTCTTTATTTTTTTCAATTTCTTCCTTCATTTTTAAAATCACATAAGGATGTATAATAGCCTCTAACTGTTTTTTAGCATTTTTATCATGAAAAACAATTCTTCCTAATGCCTTTCGATCAACAATTCCATCTTTAACACATCCAAATAACTCTTGAACCTTCAAAATACATTCTTGATCAATTGTTAGAGCATTTCTTGAAATCAAATCCGCATCAACAACAAGATAACCTCTTTCTATTAAATAATGTGTGACTGTCGATTTCCCACATGCAATACTTCCTGTTATTCCGTATACTTTCATCGTTTTGCCTTTTGACATATTGGACAATAATATGTTCCTCTTTCATTAATCATTACTTTTTTTATCTCATGTCCTAATGGACAATGCTTTTGCATATGCACTTTTAATTGCACTTGAAACAAACCATCAATTCCATTAGCACTAAAAGAATGAATTGTCGTCCCACCTTGTAAAATAGCCTTATTTAAAATCTCACAAGCAACATCCACTAATTCTTTAACTCTCTTTTTACTTAAAACATTGGCTTTAGTATAAGGATTTAAATGCATTTGATAACAAATTTCATTTGCATAAATATTTCCTATCCCTGTCATAATACTTTGATCTAGAAGAACTGTTTTAATCGCTTTATTTTTCTTTTTAAGTTTTTGATAAAGCTCTAAGTAATCTATTTCAAAAGGTTCAGGACCTAATTTACTTAAAGGCAGTTGATTTTTATAATCATCATGATCCACCAACTTCATTCTTCCAAACTTTCTAACATCATTATATCTTAACTCCATGCCCTCATCTAATACAAAGATAACATGGTCATGTTTAGAAAGTATATCCCCTTTTTTACATATTTGATACTTTCCTTCCATTCTAAGATGAGAAATAAAGGCAACATCCTCCAATTTAAAAATCAAATATTTCCCTACACGATCAATCTCTTTAAAAGTCTTATTTTTTAAAGTTTGCACAAATTCTTCTTGATCATCATCAATGATTTTAGGATATAAAATTTTTATATCTTCAATTTTTTTATTTAAAATAAAATTTTCTAATGTTCGTCGAACCGTTTCAACTTCTGGTAATTCTGGCATTTTTTCACCTACTTTAACTCATACCAATTTTTAGCGTAAGTTCCTTCCGCTTTTAATTCCACTTTCATTTGATAAGCACTTTCCATTCCTTCTTTTACAAGTTTCATCATTTTATCCAATTCATCTTGATAAACATCAAAAATCAACTCATCGTGTACTTGTAAAATCATTTTTGATTTCATATGATTTTCTTTTAATAATTGATCCACTTTGATCATTGCAAGCTTGATAATATCAGCGGCTGATCCTTGAATTGGAGAATTCATCGCTAATCTTTTTCCAAATTCTTGTCTCATATAATTCTTTTCATTGATTTCTGGAATATATCTTTTTCTATTTAAGACAGTTGAAACATAACCATTTTCTTTTCCAAAAGCAATGCTTTTATTCATATAGTCTTTAATCTCAGCATATTTTTCAAAATATTTTTCAATAAATGATTTAGCTTCTTTAACAGTGACACCTAATTGTTCAGCCAAGCCATAATCAGACATTCCATAAATAATTCCAAAGTTAACAGCTTTTGCATTTCGTCTCATTGTTGATGTAACCTCTTCTTCACTTACACCAAAAACAACACTTGCGGTATGACGATGAATATCTTTATCATGATTAAAGGCATCTATTAAACTTGCGACATTGGCTAGATGAGCAAGTACACGTAATTCAATTTGCGAATAATCAAAAGATATTAAATAATCATATTCAGGAACAAACGCTTTTCTAATAAGTTTTCCTGCTTCTGTTTTGACTGGTATATTTTGTAAGTTAGGATCTGTTGATGATAAACGTCCTGTTTGAGTTAAAGCTTGATTATAAATAGTATGTGTCTTTCCATCAATAAAGATTTGTTCTTGTAACCCAATAATATAAGTTGAATAAAGTTTACTTAATGTACGATAATTTAGAACTTTATCAATAATTGGATGAACATTTTTTAATTTATTTAAAACATCTACTGATGTGGAATAACCTGTTTTTGTTTTCTTACCATTAGGTAATCCTAAATCCTCAAAAAGAACTTCTCCTAATTGTTTAGGAGATGAAATATTAAATTCTTTATGTGCCAATAAATAAATTTCTTTTTCTAATTGATCAATTTGTCCTTTAAAAGTATCTCCTAATTGTTTTAAAACATCTTTATCCATTTTAGCTCCTTGAAATTCCATATCCGCTAAAATATACGCTACAGGCATTTCAACATTTTTGTATAAATCAAATTGTTGATCTTTTTTCAATCTTTGTTCTGCTTCATTTTTTAATTCATAAATTGCTTTAGCTTGTAAAACATAATGTTTCGATAAGACATCTTCTTCAGGAACATGTTTTTTAGCACCTTTTCCAAAAACTTCCTCATCAAATTGTAAATCAAAATATTGATAATAATCACAAACAATTTTAATTTCATCTTTTAAAGAAGGATTTAAAATATAAGAAGCAAGCTGTAAATCAAAAGTATACCCTTTAACTTCTAATCCATGCCAACGACAAGCATTGATACATTTTTTTATATCATAACCATATTTTTCAATCTTTTCATCTTTTAAGAAAGACTTAAAGTTTTCATCATGCATAGCATTTTCTAAAGAAATATAATAGGCTTCATCTTTATTATAAAGACCAAATCCCAAAATAGCCGATTTATGATAATTCGTATCATAGACTCCTACAATTAAAGCTGTATTCTTTTTAATATTTGGCAAAGTTTCAACAATTTTATATTCTAAAGGTTTACTTTGTTTTGTTTCTGTAGAAAGAGACATTCTTTTAAGTAAAGAATTCATATCATAACGTCTGTAAAACTCTGCAAGATCATCATTATATTCTTGTCCTTCATATTTCCAAGCATCTAAATCTAATTCAACAGGTGCATCTGTTATAATTGTGGCAATCTTTTTAGATAAAAGACCCAATTCAATATTCGTTCTAACTTTCTCACCCATTTTACCTTTTAATTCATCCATATGTTCCTTTAGATTTTCTATTGTCCCATATTGATTTAATAACTTCAAAGCCGTTTTTTCACCAATTCCTGGAATTCCTGGAATATTATCAGCACTGTCTCCCATAAGACCTAAAAGATCTCTCATTTGATCAGGTTCTAAATTATATTTTTCTTTAAAACTTTCAACTGTAATAACTTCATAATCATTGGTCTTTTGAGGCTTTTTGTATTGTTTAACATTTGAATCGATCAATTGCATCATATCTTTATCATTTGTATAAACAGCTACTTCCATGCCTTGACTTGACGCTTTTTTAGAAATCGTTCCAATAATATCATCACCTTCATATCCTTCTTTTTCAATATAAGGAATATGATGAGCTTCTAAATATTCTCTAATCATTGAAAACTGACAAACAAGTTCATCCGGTGTTGGCTTTCTTGTCCCTTTATATTCTTCCAATAGCTCACTTCTAAAAGTCTTCCCTTTTGCATCAAAAGCAACCACAATATACTCAGGATTTTGTTTCAATAAACTTTCTAATCTATTAGCAAAACCATAAACTGCATTGGTTGGTACACCATCTTTATTGACCATTAAATTTCCCATAGCAGCTGTTGCATAATAACAACTAAATAACCAAAAATTCCCATCTATTACAACTAATTTTTCCATTTTATACCTCATTTACTTCTTTAACATTTTGTACCACTAAAGAAAGCTTATCTCGATAATTCATCTTTCCTTCAATACATACAATCTTATTTTTTTCTAATAATGTCTTATATCTTTGATACGTTGAAGAAAAAACGACTCCCTCAACATTTCCTGTTTCATCAAATCCTTCAATAAAACACATTTCATTTCCTTTTTTATCAACGATCACTTTGACCCTTAATAAAGATAATAATACTCTCACATTTTTTGAGACATACTCATTTAAATTTGCGACTGCAAGAATTGGTTGATTGATTTTTTGTTTCATATAAGCTAAAGGATGTTGTGTTAAATACACACCTAACGCTTTCTTTTCTAATTCTAAACGCATCATTTTATTTTCTTTAATAATTTCTAAAATAGGTGGTTCATCAATACCAATCATATTTTTTAAATGTGCATACTCTGTAATCTTTTCTAAATTAGCTTTTAAAGTCGCACGATTAAGTCCAAATTCATCAAAAGTACCCGCATCAATTAAACTTTCTAACATTAAACTCGTGATTTTCTTTCCTTCCATTCGCGAAACAAAATCAAAAATATCTTTAAACAAGCCATTCTTTTGTCTTTCTTCAACAATTGCTAGATAACCTGCCTGTCCTACATTTTTAATAGCTAATAAAGAAAAACGTAAATCACCTTCTACTTGTTTAAAATAATGTTCAGAATAATTAATGGATGGCGGTAAAATTCTAATTTGATATTTTTTAGCTTCTGCAATATATTCCATTTTATGAACATCACTATTTTGTTCATTAGAAAGAATTGCTCCATAAAAAGATAAGGGATAATTAGCTTTTAAATACGCAAGTTGATAACCAATTAAACCATAGGCAATTGCATGAGCTTTATTAAAGCCATAATCTGCAAACTTTTCAATTAATCCAAAGATATATTCTGCCTGATTTTTTTCATAACCATTTTTTAAAGCACCACTTATAAATTCCTCTTTCATTGATTCCATTAACCCAAGTGTCTTTTTAGAAGTTGCTTGTCTTAATATATCTGCTTTAGCAAGTGAAAAACCAGCAATTTTTTGTGCTACTTGCATTAATTGTTCTTGATAAATAATAATACCATACGTTGATTTTAAAATATCTTTTAAATCATCATGTGGGTATTCCACTTTTTCTTGATGAAATTTTCGAGCAATATAATGAGGAATTTGTGACATAGGTCCTGGTCTATATAAAGCATTGGCAGCTCCAATATCTTCAATACTGCTTGGCTTTAATTTTCTAAATAAATTCTTCATCCCTGGTGATTCTAATTGAAAAACACCTAACGTATCTCCATTTGATAACATCTTAAATGTTTTTTCATCATTTAAAGGAATCGTATTTAAATTTAAATGAACACCTTCATACTTTTCAATATTTTTTAAAATATCAGAAATTACAGTTAAATTCTTCAATCCTAAAAAATCCATTTTTAATAAACCAACACTTTCAATATAATTTTTAGAATACTGTGTCAATACATTTTGATTAGGACCTTTTGTTAGAGGAACCACTTCATTTAAACAATCTCCTGATAAAACGACCCCTGCAGCATGCATTGAAATATTACGTGGTAAATGTTCTACAAGATAGATTGCCGGTAAAATCTTTCGTAACATTTCTTCTTGATTGACCATACTTGCAAAAGCATAGGAAGATTCATAAACTTCTTTTACTGTTTTTCGATTTTTTCCTTGTGTTGGAATATACTTTGACATCATTTCTAATTTAGGTAAAGGAACTGAAACGACTTTTCCTAAATCTCTTAAAGCAACCTTAGGCCCATAGGTAGCAAAAGTAACAATTTGTCCAACATGTTCTTGTCCATACTTTTCTGTAACATATTTAACAACTTCATCTCTTTTATCATCTTGAAAATCAATATCAATATCAGGCATTGAAACACGCTCTTCATTTAAAAAACGTTCAAATAATAAATCATATTTTAAAGGATCAATATTCGTGATTCCTAAAACATAACTCACTAAACTTCCAGCAGCACTTCCTCTTCCTGGACCGACTTGAATATCATGTGTTTTCGCAAATCTTACATAATCAAAAACAATCAAAAAATAATCATTGAATCCCATTTTAGCAATGACTTTTAATTCTTTTTTTAAACGTTCTATATAAGTTCTAGGAACTTCTTTTCCTTTAAATCTTTTCTTTAAACCAACAATACAAAGTTGCTGTAAATAATTTTGGCTCGTCACATTTTCAGGTAAAGGATAGTGTGGTAAATGCATTTGATTGGTTTCAATAGTGACATTGCATCTTCTTAACAAATCATTTGTATTTTCTATAATTTCGCGATCAAACAATAAAGACATCTCATAAGCATCTTTTAAATACATCTGATTTGTTTGTACTTTATAATTTCGATCAATTTTTTCGCCATGGATACTTGCTTGCATTAAATCAACCGCTATAGCATCTTGTGGATATAAATAACGTACTTCATTCGAAGCACAAACCTTCACTTCTTGTAAAGTGGCAAGTGCTTTTAAACGTTCATTTAAAAATGATTGCATTTTTAAATGATGATCTTGAATACAAATATAATAATTATCTTTAAACATCTTTTTAAACAATGCAATATATTTTAAAGCCTCAGATTCTAACTCTTTTAAAACAAGCCTTTCAATAATTCCTTCTTTACATCCAGAAAGAATAAAAAGATGTTCACGATATAAAGATAATCTATCTAATTCAATCGCTTTACGTTCACTTAAATTAATATCACTACATATTTTCATTAAATCATGATAACCAATTTGATCTTTTGCATAGAATAAAAAAGGATAAACTTCTTGATCAATAAGTACATCCCCTTGCATTCCAAAAATAGGTTTGATGTCATAATGATGACAAGCATTAGAAAATTCAATCGCACCATACATATTATTGATATCTGTTAAAGCCAATGCTTCCATATGCAATTCTTTCGCTCTTTTACATAAATCTTGAATCAAAATCGTACTATTTTGAAAACTATAACAACTATAGATATTCAATTCACCAATCATGTTGCCACCACCTTTTTCCATATTATACGCTAAATCATCCTTGATTAAAAGAATTACAAAAATGTTTTCAAAGATAATAAAATTAAAATCAAACCAACATATAAAGTTAAAAATAAATACAACATTTCAAAAAAAGAATACGTTAAAACAAGCATAACAAACAACCTATAGATATATAAAATAACTGCATAGTAATGATAACGAATCTGTAAAACACAAAATCTTCTTTGCCAAATGATAATGACAATAGATAAAAACATCGCTATAAAATGAAAAGGTAAAAATAACGAAGACAAAATAATTTGCAAAATCAAACAAATCCCTACTAGAAACTGCATTTTTTTGATTCTAATTAACATAACACCACCATTTTATTTTATGAAAAAAACAAAAAAAGAGCACTTATTTAGCATGCTCTTGTAAACTTTTTGCAAGCTGTGCTGGACAACTTGTTGGTTTTGCTCCACATTTGATGTCTTTTAAACGTTCAATAACTTCATCAACTTTCATACCCTTTGCTAGTGCAGCAACTCCTTGAGTATTTCCTGAACATCCACCTGTAAAGATAACATTTTTAACAATCCCATCTTCAACTTCTACATGGATATTTCTTGAACAGACACCTCTTGGTGTATAATCGTATTCCATTTTTATTCCTTCTTCCTATTTTCTTGTAAGTTTAGCAATTGATGTCACATATGATTGATACATATGACTATCTACTGCTTTGATCTCTTCTACTTTATAATATTTTGATAATTCTTGCAAATCTTTTGCAAGCATAGATGTTGAAGAATTCATATAAATGACTGTTTGTACTTTTCCAAGTCTTAAAGTATCCTTTAATTCATTAGAAATCCCATTGACTCCTTGAATAATCACTGTATCATACACTTTCTTTTTTGCAAAAGTAACCATTTTCTTAATTGGTTGACCATAAACAAATTTAATATTTTCTTTTCCTAATAATTTAGCATTATAAGTAGCACTTTCAATATTATCTTTCTTTTCATCAATAGCAACAACTTCTTGATCTAAATTCATTTCTAAAATACCATTTTCACAATTAATAGAAATAATCTTTTTACTTCCTTTGATCATTGTTTTAACAATCTTATTTCTAATTTCAAAAGATTCTAAATGATCTGGTAAAGTTGTTTTAACAGACATAATATATTTTTTACCATCACAAATAAATTCTTCTTTCGTATTTCCAAAAATCTTCTTATAACCTTGACTTTCAAAATCTTGATATTTAGAAGTATTAATTGACATAAATAAACCATTGACTTGTTTTAATTTTTTAATATCACTTACCACTTCATCTTTTAAACCGTCTTTCCCTGTAATAATGATGACTTGTACTTTATCTTGGAAAACACGTAATTTAATAAATCTTAAACCTGTTCTAAATTTATCATTATATGTTTTACATTGGTGATTATTAAAAACTTCTTCCAATTGTAATAATGTTTGATTAATTAATGGATGTTGTTTCATACACCCTGTCATCACTGTTAAATATTTTGTTTCTCTTTGATAAATTCCAAAAGTAACTTTTCCTTTAAAATCTACAATAGGTAAATTGGCTTGTGTAAGGAAACCATTTTTTTGATTCATCCCAATAATTTGATCAATCTTAATTTGTGAACGATCTAATTCTGTATACTTCTTTAAAGATTCTTTAATTAAATCTTTTTTATGTTTTAATTGTGCTGGGTAAGCATAATGTAATAAATTACATCCCATACATTCTTTATTCGCACGACATGGATTTTTAACACGCATTGGTGAAGGTTTAATGACTCTAATTAAATCACCAAAATAATAATTTTTATTATTGTATTGTTTGGCATCAATTTCTACTTCTTCATTTAATAATGCCCCTTTAATAAAGACAATTTTACGATTAATGTAACCAATACCTTCTCCATTGATTCCCATTTTTTTTATTTCAACTGTTGTTTTCATATAGCCTCCTTAAAAAAGGAAAAGCATCTTATTGATGTTTTTCCTCTCCTTCTTCCTCTTCTTTCATTTCATGTATTATTAATCTAAGAAGTTCAATTCGATTCTTATGCATCTTTTCGATAATAATTGTAACTCCTGGAAATTCAATTTTATCTTTTATTTTAGGAACACCACTAAACTCTCCTAAAACAAGACCACCGATTGATTCAAAATCTTCCGATTCAAAATGAGTATCAATTTCATCATTGACCTCATTTAAATTTAAACTACCATCTACTAAATACTCATGATCATTGATTTTAACAATATCATCACTTGCATCATCATATTCATCATCAATTTCACCAACGATTTCTTCAACAATATCCTCAAAAGTAACAATTCCACTCATAACACCATATTCATCTAATACAATAGCAAGTGTTGCATGTTCCTTTCTCATTGAAGCAAAAACATCATTGACTTGATTAAATTCATAGACCACAAAAGTCTCTCTCATATACTTTTTAACATCAAAATATTCTTTATCAATATCGATAAACAATAAATCTTTCATATTTAAAACACCAATAATTTCATCAAAAGACTCATCATGAATAGGATATCTAGAATACTGTGCATCATGATAAACATTCATTAATTCATCATACGTGCAATCATCCGGTAAACTTTCAACATGAATACGTGGTGTCATAATCTCTTTGATTTCAGTTTCACCAAATTCAAAAACATTATGTATCATTTCTTTTTCTTCTTTTTCTAGAACACCTTCTTCATGTCCAACTGTTACAATTGTTTTCAATTCTTCTTCAGTTAAACTAGGGCCATGTTCTTGATTACCACCTAAAAGTTTAATAATAAATCCTGTAATAATATTCAACACAAAAACAACTGGTTTAGTAATTACACAAACAAAACGAATAAATGGTGCTAAAGCAAAAACTAATTTATCAGCGTTTTGAGTAGCAAGAGATTTAGGTGTGATTTCACCAAAAATCAAAATACACAATGTTACAACACCTGTTGCGATTGCAACTGTTTGTGCACCATCTCCAAAAATAGCCATAATCGTTGCTGTTGTAAGTGACGAAGCACCGATATTTACTAGGTTGTTTCCTACTAAAATAGCACTTAATAAACGATCTTGATCATCTAATAAAGACTCTACTAATTTTGCTTTTTTATTTCCTTCTTCAGCAAGTGTACGTATTTTAATTTTACTTACCGATAAAAAAGCTGTTTCACTACAAGAAAACAACGATGATAAAATTAATAAAATGATTAATGATATGATATTCATTATCTGGGCAGAATCCACTTTTACATTTCTCCTTTGATTCTATTATTGAAAATTATAATAGTATAATTACAAAAATTTGTCAATATTCCATTATTTTTGTATAAAGTTTATGTAATGATGATAAAAATCATCAATATCTTCATCATATACAACTAACACTTTTTTACCTTTGATTCCTAATTGATAATGACCAATTTCAACAACTTGATCAAAATACATTGATTTTCTTTTTTTAAATTTCTTTAAAACATTTGGATACGTATTATACCCAATTTCATCGCTACGCCATGAACCTTTTTCTTCAACGATTTGGTCAATCTCTTTATCACTTGGCATTCTTGTTTGTCTTTCACGTTCAAGAACCAATTCTTTAAAAATATTTTTTGAAACAAAAGTATTTAAACATTGATAATAACCTTCAAAAGAATAAATTGCTTCTCCATCATCTTTATCTTTACCGATTTTTTGAATAAAAGTTGTCGTATCAACAAGTAAATTTGAATTATTTTCATCTATCCTTTTATTTTTTGGCAAAGTGATCGTCATTTCTTGTTTATCTAATTTCGAAAAATCAATTTCATTATACAAAAAGTAAACTCCTACAAAAACAGTAACAGAAACAATCACTGCTATTTTCTTTTTGATTGGATTTTTAATTAAAGGAATTTTTGTATTAATAATTGTCGCAAATAATGTAATTAATACAAAATAACCCGAAAAGCTTAAAAGTGAACTTAAGTTATTCATTTTCAAGACAAATAACATTCCAATCATCAAAATAGCTAAAATATCTATAACAATGCGAACAAACCCATCTAAATATTTAAACTTTTGATAAGAATATGTTCTTTTCTTTAAAGCACGTCTCTTTAAATAAATAAACAATGCTGCAAATAGCCATAAAAAACAGCCTACATAAATAAGAAACAAACTAAAACAAACATTTAAATTTAAAAATATCGAACCCCAAGAAAAACGGTACAACCAAGAAAAGAAACTTGTAAAACCATAAAAGATCATAGCCGCAAGAATGCACATAGCAATTGCCCATGGTTTAAACATTTTTAATTTTGCCTCACATAAAACATCTTCATCACTTGATAAATCTTCCGCATCTAAATTAACATTTCGATAAATATGCATATCTTGCATACAACAAACATGTTCATATCCTAAATGGTCTAAAGTTTCTAAATAGTCATCCGTTAATGGATTATAGTCAACTTGATATTTACAAACTTGTGAGGATTTTTCAAACTTAAAAAATGAATTAACTGATACAAGATTCCATCCTTTTTTAGACATTTTATCTAGATAAGGAATTAATATTTCATCATAAAACAATCTATTTTTTAAAAATGTATACTTATATTTCATCTTCATAATCCTTTTTCATAAACAAAATAATTTGTTTTTGCATCCTTTCCTTTTCTAATTCAAGTCTTTCTTTTCCTTTTTGAGTAATTATGTATATTTTTCTTTTATTTTCTTCTTTTAATAATTGAATATATCCTATATTTTCAAAACGTGGCAACAATGCATAAAGTGTTCCAGCACCAACGCTAACATCACCTTCCGTCATTTCATTTACTTTTTCCATAATTTCTAAACCACATAAGGGCTCATATAATGAAAGTAAAATATAAAACATTTGTGGAGTTAATGTTTCAAATTCTTTTCTCGCCATTTTCTCACCTCTTTTATCGAATATCGATAAATATTTCAATCTCATTATATCGATATTCGATAATAAAAACAATATAAAAGCGGACTTTTGCCCGCTTAATTTCTAACATATGCTTTAATAACTTTTATTGTTTCATCATTTAAAGGTCTAATTGTATATTCTTTAACATTTGCAGGAACAATAAATGTTTCTGCATAATGTACTGTATAAGGTTCAAATTCATTTTTAGGACTTTCAACAAGTGCTGTTTGCCCTTCAACTAAATTTAACATATTAAATCCATGGTCTGTTTGATGATAAGTGATTTGATTACTTGTAAAACGACGTGTTTCTATAAATTCTAATTCATGTAAGCCTGTTCTTTCTTCAAGATAATCATCTCCATCATGAATCACTTCAACATGATTTACTAAATTATCTTTAACCCAAGATGTTGTTCTATTCCATTGAATATTTTTTTCACCATCTTCAATATGAATCGGTCTAGGTAAAACATCTAACACTAGACGATCCCAATTCCATAATTTAAAAGTAAAAATATAAGGTGTAACACTAATTTCTAAAACCATACAATTCTTAGAAGAACAATGAATTGTTCCTGCTGGAATTAAGAAATGATCATGCTTTTTTGCTGGAAAAAAATTAATATACTTATCGGCATCAAAACTTTGATTACCCTCATTAGCTCTTTCTAAATCGTTAATAAATTCGTCTGAATTAATATTCTCTTTTAAACCTAAATGGACACCACCATCATCTTTACAATCTAATAATAATAACTTTCATCTTGAGTATAAGTCATTCCAAAATGAGATTTAATATATTCAGTTAAAGTATGCACTTGTAAACTTAAATTTTCTTCATCAATTGTATCTAGAAAATCAAAACGAATAGGAAATTCAGCACCAAAGCGACAATAATTTTTTCATTCCTAACAACTCTACTGGTTGATACAAAACCAAATCCATCGCTGAAATTTCTATACGTGTATCTCCAAATCTAAAATAAAGACTATTTTCTTCTGGAACACCATCAAAACTCCAAGCATAGTTATTTTGTTTTTCATCAAGGTCACAATTCTTTTTCATCCATTGTCCACCCCAAACTCCTGGATCAAAGTAAGGAACAAGTCTAAATGGTCGTTGAGTTGTCTTTTTTAATGCACTTCTTAAGGCATTTCCAGTAACAATTTTAGGGTTCCCTTCTTGATTACTATCAAGAAAATAATCAATATTTTCAAAAATATCCATTTTATGCTTATCAGCAATTCTCCATTCAATAAAGAAACTTCTCTTTATCTTCTTTAAAACATCTTCATCATCATTATCTTGTTTAAAATTAGGCATATATTTTCGAGATCTCAATTGAATTTCCCAACGAGCAAGATCACAATAAATCAAAACCCTACCTTTATGACTAGCAAGTGATTGATATTGAGCCAATTTTATATCATCAATAAAATCATCCATCTTTCCATAATACATGACTCCTCTTACACGATTTTCTGTTAAAAAAGGCTTCATCATTTTATTAAGCTCATCTTTTTCATAAAATACATCTTCACTTTTAATCACGAAATCAGGTTTATAAATTTCTTTAATTAAATCAAAGATTTCGTCATCGACGCCAGGATAACAATCTACAGTTAAACAATAATTTTCTTCTTGTCCTAGATTTTCTAAATATTTTTTATTTCTGTTTTGCCTGTACAAGCTTCATTTTCATATCCACTTATATTTATTTCTGGAAATTTATCATAATTCATTACTATCGTCTAAATTCCATTACACTTGTTATTTTATATTTAAATTATATCCCATATCATGATATGAATCTACAAATCTCAAAACATATTATTCCCCTAACATAATAACAATCGTATCTCCTTCTTCAACATACTCACCTTTTCTTGGCAATTGATCAATGACCTTATTTCCTTTACCAACAAAAGTAAAGCGTAAAGAAATATTTTGAACTTCACTTCTTTTTTTACCGATATAATTTTCTACTTTGATTGTTCTTTTATCCATTATAGAATATGATTTTTGTCTTTGAGATTTTACCTTTTTGACATTTAAAGCAGGTAAAATATCAACAAACATCTTTCTAGCGATAGGAGCAACTGTTGTTCCACCATATTGAATACAGTTTTTAGGATTATCCATTGCTACATACAAAACAATTTGTGGATCATCAATAGGAGCAACGCCAACAAAAGAGAGAATATAACCACTTCCAACATAGCTTCCATTAACCGCCTTTTGCGCCGTTCCTGTTTTACCACCAATACGATAACCGTTTATATAAGCATTTCTACCTCCACCATCAGTCACGACACTTTCTAGCGCATCTCTTACTTTTTTTGATGTTTCTTCTTTAATAACCTGTCTTTTTACTTTCTTTTTAACCTGTTCAACAATTTCATTATTTGAACTGTTACTGATTTCTTTTAAAATATGTGGTTGTAACAAATAGCCACCATTGACACAAGCACAAATAGCAGTTACCAATTGTAAGGGCGTTACAGATATGCCTTGTCCAAAAGCAACGGTCGCTTGTTCAAGTTCATGAAAGTTTTTATAATCAAACATAATCCCACATGATTCTCCAGGTAAATCAATTCCCGTTTTTTCAGTTAAGCCAAAATTTTGAACATATTGATACAATCTCTTTTTTCCTAATCTCCTACCAATTTCTACAAATCCTGGATTGGATGAATTTTGTAAAACTTCTCTAAAAGTCTGTAGGCCATGCCCTCCTTTTTTCCATGATTTGATTCTTGCACCTGAAACATATTCATACCCTTTATCATAATAAGTATCTTTATCCATATCAAATAAATTTTCATTTAAAGCACTTGAAAAAGTTATGATTTTAAAGGTTGATCCTGGTTCATAAGTTTTCCAAATAGGAATATTTTGATTATAAATATCTTTATCCTCATTTTGATAATCATTAGGATTAAAGTTAGGATAACTGGCGATTCCTAAAATCTCTCCATTTTTAGGATTCATCGCTAGTGCCCAAATACCATCTGGATGATACGTATCATAAGCATTTGATAATTCTCTTTCAATGACATCTTGAACTCTTTTATCTATGGTCAAAGTGATATTCATTCCACTTTGACTATACGTATAATGACTTGGATACATTTTTAAATTATGACTTTTAGCATCCATATAATAATCAATCGAACCGTTTTTTCCTTTTAAAAACGAATCATATTCTAACTCCAATCCTAATAATCCTTGATTATCAATTCCAACAAAACCTAAACAATGACTTAAATAATTATTTCCCGGATAATATCTTTTTGTATCTTTAATCAAATAAACACCTGATAAATGCAATCTTTGTATTTTACTTGCAACTTGATTATCAAGTTGTCTTCCTTCTGGAGAAATTCTTTGAATCGACACCTTTTTATTTAATTTTTCTTTTAAAACATTGACATCTAAATTTAAAATTTTACTTAATTCTAAAGCTGTTGTTGCTTGATCCTTTATTTGACTCGGTACAACAACCAAAGAAGCCGTTGTAAGATCTGTTGCCAGTACATTTCCACTTCGATCATATATTTTCCCTCTATTAGCTTGTACAGGAAAAGACCTTTGCCAAGACTCTAATGCTTTATCATAAATATTTTTACGATCAATGATTTGAATATACCCCACTTTAAAAATAAGCGCCAAAACAATGAGATAAATACACATTTTAATGATTTTGATCTTATTAACAGATTGTTGAAACAACATAAATCTCACCATTATAAACTATGAAAAAAAAAGAGGAATCATTCCTCTTTTAAGATATTGCTACAGTTAAACTATCACCGCTATGAACAACTGTATTCTCGCCAACACTTTGAGCAGTTACATGTCCACTTGTGCCATCAATCGTTAATTGAATACCAGCAAGTGAAGCATAAGTCTGTACTTCTTTTTTAGACCATCCTATTAAATTAGGAAGTGTTATATCTTTTCCTTCTGTTTTGATAAATACTTTATCACCACTTGTCACTTTGCTTTTAGCAAGTGGATATTGTTCAATAACAGAACTTCCATTACCGATAATTTGAACACTTAATGATTTTGATTCTAATTTAGATTTTACATAATTAACAGATTGATTTGTATAGGAATCTAAAGTACAGCTTTGATCAACTGCTGTCGTATTTTTAGCATTATAGCGATTTACTACTTGAAGTGCTTCATTCATTGTTTGTTTAACAATATTTGGCATATATTGAGCATATGAATCTCCTGATTTAAAAGTTAAAAACATCACGACTTGAGGATCATCATAAGGAGCAATCCCTACAAATGAATGCATATATAAAGTTGTACTATAACCACCATTTTCAACAACTTGTCCTGTCCCTGTTTTACCAATCATACGAACATCATTATCCAAACGATAAATCTTCCCTGTACCTTGTTCATCTTCAATAACACCTAACATTAAATCTTTTACTTGACTGATTGTATTTGTTGAAAAGATTTGTTTTGAATATTTCGGTGTTGCTTGATAGACAACTTTATTTGTTTCAGGATTGACAACTTTATCTACAATATGTGGTTGAACCGTTTTCCCATCATTTCCAAAAACACTATATGCTTTTAAAAGTTGATAAGGAGTGACCGTAGAACCTTGACCAAATCCTGTCGTTAAATATTCAAGTCTTCCAGCATTTTTTCTTGTATAAGCATTGATTGATGATGAACATGTAAGTCCATCCATTGTATCACCTTGGAAAAAGCCTAAATCATTTAATTTCTCTGTTAAAACATCTTTTGTAACATAACCTTGATCCAATAAATTACAAATAGCTACGTTACTTGAATGATACAATCCTTGATCATAAGTAATTGTACCCCAACCTTGACCACCATTATGATCTTTAATTGTGGCTACTAATTTATTTCCATAATAAACATTATAACTTCCTGAATTATAATAAGCATTATGATCATATTTACCTTCTTCAATAGAATCAGCATAAATAAATGGTTTAAAAACAGATCCACATTCAATTGTTCCTTCTAAAAAATAATTGTTGAATGTTGATATATTTCTTTCATTAGGATTAAAAGATGGATAGGTTGACATTGCTAGAATCTTTCCTGTTTTAATTTCCATCACTCCAGCAGTCACAACTTCAGCACCACTTTCACTATAAGCATTAGACATCAAATAATCTAAATTTCTTTGAAGACCACTATCAATCGTTAAATAAAGATCATTTCCATTGGTTGGATCTTTCTCTCTTAAAGTTCCATCTACTAAAGCATACCCATTAGCGTCTGTTTGATAAACCTTATAACCATTTTTACCTTTTAATTGTTTATCATAAGAAAGTTCAAGTCCCATTTCTCCAACCATTTTCTTAACACTTTGATCATTATAACTTTTTGCATACCCTACAACATAGCTACAAAAATCACCCAATGGATAATATCTCGAATTAGACTCTACAAACTCTATTCCCGTAAGATTACAATCTTCTATTTGTTTTTTTACTGACGCTGATAAATTATTTCCTTTTGTCCCAAGTTCAATTTGATAACGTCCTTCATCCTTTGCTGTTTGTAATTTAGATGTTAATTCATTGACATCTATTCCTAAAATAGGACCTAGTTGACTAGCTGTTTTATTAACATCTTTAACATAAGCAAGATTTTTACCATAGCCTGTTCTTTGAGATGAAAGTACCAAAATAATTTTATACTTTTTAACATTAACAGCTACTTTTTCATGGTCACTTGTATAAATTTGCCCTCTTTGAGCATATTCAACAACTTCTTTCTTACTTCTATTTTTCGCAAAAGAGGCAATGTTCTCTTCACTGATCAAGTGTTTTCCCGTTGCCCCCAAGTATAAAATATTAACTACCAATGAAAAAATAAGAACTGCAAAAATAATACCCGTTATCTTTGCACTTTTGTATTTCTTCATTATTGCTGAGCTCCTGTTGTTGATGCTGTTGCATCATTTTGATAAGTATATCCTTTAGAAGTTGCAACTTCAGCAACACGATTGAATGAAACTAATTCTTGTTTTTGCATTTGTAAACTATCTATATCTGATTCAAGTGTGTCTATTTCATTTTGTAATTTTTGAATGGTTCTATTATATGAAGATTCAACTGATTTAACCATAATAATTCCAAAAACAAAAACAACAATTGTTACAATTAAAAACACTTGTGCAAAAGATTCAAATCCTGTCTTTCTCTTTTTCATAAAATAACCCTCTCTATAACTCTCAATTTAGCTGAATGTGCACGATGATTATGAGTCAATTCATCATCCGATGCTATAATCGGTTTTCTATTAACCAATTTAAATTTAGGTTGCATTTCTAAAGGAATAATTGGTAATCCTTTAGGAACATCTTTTAATTTTGAAACTTCATTAAATGTATATTTACATATTTTATCTTCTAAACTATGGAAAGTAATAACCGAGATTCTTCCATTTAAATTTAAAAGATCCAATGCATCTTTTAAAGCAATATCAAAAACATTTAATTCATCATTAACCGCAATTCGAAGTGCTTGAAAAGTACGTTTTGCTGGATGTCCGCCTTTTCTTCTAGCATAAGCAGGAATTGCTTCTTTAATAATATCTACAAGTTGAAAAGTTGTATCAATAGGATGTATTTCTCTTTCCTTTTCAATTTTTCGAGCAATCTGTTTTGCAAATTTTTCATCCGCATATTTATATAAAATTTCTACAAGTTGTTCATAACTATAATGATTAACAATATAATGTGCATCCAAAGATGCCTCTTGGTTCATTCTCATATCTAATCGAGCATCATAGTTATAACTAAAACCTCGAGCTCCATCATCAAATTGAGGTGATGAAACACCCAAATCAAATAAAATTCCATCTACATGTTCTACACCACGAAGATGGAGTTCACTTTTTAAATTCTTAAAATTGGATTGGATAATTGTAAATTGATTACCAATTTTCTCCAACCTTTCTCTTGCAGCTTCAATCGCATGAATATCTTGATCAAAACAATATAAATGGCCGGTTGTTAACTGTTTTAAAATCAAACTTGAATGACCAGCTCCTCCAAGTGTACAGTCTACATAGATACCATCTGGTTTGACATTCAATCCTTCAACTGCTTCATTTAATAAAACTGTAACATGGTTGAACATTCAAAATCCTCCTATAAACTAAAATCATCTAAAGATTCTAAAATATCATCATAACTATCCTGATTGTCATTATAGTATTGATTCCATTTTTCTTGTGACCATATTTCACCATGGTTTCCTGCCCCAATAATGACACATTCTTTTTCTAAGTGTGCTAAAGTGCGTAAATTTGTAGGAATGTTAATTCTTCCTAATTTATCAAATTCGCACTCACATGCACTTGAAATGGTAAAACGAATTGCTTTTCGAACTTCTTTTTTATTAGAAGGTAAAGAAAGGAGTTTCGCACAAAACGGATCCCATTCTTCTTTTGTATAAAAAGCAAGGCATCCATCAAATCCACGGGCAACATAAATAGAACCTTGACATTGATTCCTAATTTTAGATGGAATCGTCAAACGTCCTTTTGCATCAATTGAATGCTTAAATTCACCCATGAACATCACTATCACCCACTTTTTACCACTTTTATATTCACTTTTACCACTTTATACCACCATTATATACTTTTTAAATCACTTGTTCAATAAATAGATGTGAATAAAATATGGAAGTTCACATTTCTTGTGAACTAAAAAAGGTAAAAAAAAATCACCCTTTGGGGTGATCTTCTTATTTTACTTTTACACCTTTGTAAGTTCCACAATGTTTACAAACTCTATGAGACATTTTGTATTCTCCACATTCTGGACATACAACTAAAGTTGGTGCAGATAATTTATCATGTGTTCTTCTTTTATTTCTTCTTGTACTAGAAACTCTTCTAAATGGTACTGCCATCTTTATATCCTCCTATTGTTTAAAATAATCTTTCAATTTTGCTAACCTTGGATCAATGTATTCTTCATCATTATCCTCTTGACCATCGAGTATCTTCCAACCCTTACCTGATTCCTTGATGTTAGCATCATCTTTTACGACCCTCATGGGCACTTCTAACATGATATTTGAAAATACGACAGGCGTAAAATCAACAACATCTTTCTTTGCTTCATGAACGTCTTCAAGCGGATCAGGCTTTTCAAATGAAAATACTTCCGTCGAATCGATATCAAATGGATAATCAACATCTTCCAACGTTAACGCACACGGAAGAATCATTGTTCCCTTAATATTTAAATCAACATATAATCGTTTATCTCTTGTATCAAGATTCCCGGTACCTGAGACGATGACGTCTTTAAGGCCGTTAATATGGGCATACTTTTCAAACATTTCACATGGAAAAGTTATTTCTTCTTCAAAATCAAATGTTCCTTTGTGTTTAATAATCCACTGCAAACTATACTTCATATTAATCACCTTTCCATAACCGCAAAATCTATTATATAGAAACTCACATCATAAGTCAATCTAAAAATGGCCTAAAACAACATTTTTCACTTTTTAATGAAGTTCTTCTCCATTATAACAAAAACTTTAACTAAATCAACATTATTTTAAATCATTTTTTCAACATCATTTAAAACATCTTTATTTTGCATAATTTTAATCAATTTATCAATCTTTCTTTGATCTAAAGATTGATTCGTTACTTTTGCAACCGTTTGAATAAAATCTCTCATATCTTTTTCATTATTCAAATCTTTCTTTTGTAAATCGTTTGCTAATTTAAAAATATCTTCTTTTTTCACATTTGTTTTTTTAGATACACGATCTACGAGTAAATCTTTATCTTTCATAATATCACCACTATATACTATGAAAAAAATAAATAAATGTTAAAAAAAGAGACTTAGTCTCTTTTTCTACAAATGATATGAATTGGTGTTCCTTCAAACCCAAATGCTTCTCTTAATCTATTTTCTAAGTAACGTTTATAACTAAAGTGTAAATATTGTGGATCATTTGAAAATAAAACAAATGTCGGTGGGCAAACTGCTACTTGATTAGCATAGAAGATTTTTAATCTTCCACCATTAAATGTCGTTGTTGGATTCATTAATTGTGCATCCACTAAAACATCATTTAAAACGCTCGTTTGCACTCGTTTTCTTGAATTTTCATAAGATTCTTGAATTAATGGGAAAATTTGATCCACTCTTTGACCTGTTTTAGCTGAAGTAAAAACAATACGTGCATAATCTAAATATTTAAATTGTTCATAGATTTCTTTTTGTTTCTTTTGCATTGTTTTTTCATCTTTATCAACTAGGTCCCACTTATTATAAACAATGACAACGCCTTTACCTGCTTCATGGGCATATCCAGCAACATGCTTATCTTGTTCTCTAATTCCTGTTTCACCATCAATAACAACAAGAATAACATCACTTTTTTCAATTGATGTCAAAGCTCTTAAAATTGAATATTTTTCAATATTTTCATAAACTTTACCTTTTTTTCTCATTCCCGCTGTATCTACAACACGATATTTTTGTCCATCTTTCACAAAAGGTGTATCAATGGCATCACGTGTTGTTCCTTCAATATTAGAAACAATAACACGTTCTTCCCCTAAAATAGCATTTGTAAGAGATGATTTACCAACATTTGGTCTTCCAATAATTGAAAAACTGATTTCATCTTCATTAGTTTCTTCATCTTGTAAATCTAATTGATTAATAATTTGATCTAATAAATCTCCAATTCCAATCCCATGTGAACCAGAAACAGGAATAGGATCACCAACACCTAATGCATAAAATTCATATATATAATCTCTAAATTGATTATCATCAATTTTATTAACAACTAAAATAATTGGTTTTCTTGATTTTTGTAAAAGACGTGCTACATACTCATCTTCTTTAGTAATACCTTCTCGACCATTAACAACAAATACAATAACATCTGCTTCTTCAATTGCAATTTCTGCTTGCATTTTAATTTGTGTTGTAAAAGAAGCATTTTCTAATTCAATACCTCCTGTATCAATTACACTAAACTCTTTTGTAAGCCATGAAGCTTTAGCATAGATACGGTCTCTTGTTACACCTGCAACATCTTCAACAATTGAAATTCTTTCTCCAACCATACGGTTAAAGATTGTTGATTTTCCAACATTAGCACGACCAACAATTGCAACTACACCTGCCATATTATTCCTCCCTTGTTTTATTAATTAAAGTTAACACTTGATCAACAACTTCTTCTAACGTCATATTCGACGTATCAAGTTCAATTGCATCATCCGCTTTTTTAAGTGGCGAAATAGCACGATGCATATCTTGATAATCTCTTTGTTCAATTTCTTTTTTGATTGTTTCTAAATCAGCCTCTAAGCCTCTTTCTTTATTTTCTAAATAACGTCTCTTCGCACGTGTTTCTACACTTGCTATTTGATAAATTTTTAAATCTGCATGTGGTAAAACAACTGTTCCAATATCTCTTCCATCCAAAATAACATTCCCAGTTTCAGCCATTTTTCTTTGCTCATCAACTAAAAATGTTCTTACCGCTTGATATTTAGAAACACAGCTAGCTCCAAGTGAAACTTCATCTGTTCTAATTTGAAGGCTAACATCTTCATCATTTAAATAAACTTTATTATCAGCTGTAAGACGTATTTGAATATTTGAAATTGCTTGTTCAACAGCTTGTTCATCATTTAAGTCAATGTGATTTTTTATACAATAAAATGCAACAGATCGATACATTGCACCCGTATCAATATAAATGAAATTTTCCTTTTTAGCAACCATTTTTGCAATTGTACTTTTTCCTGCAGCACTAGGCCCATCTATTGCAATTGAAATTTTTTTCTTCATAAAATAAACACCCTCCTAAAAAAACTAAGGTCTTCCTTAGTTAAAAAAAACTTTGATATAAGATAACTCCAAGTAAAGAAATGAAAATAATGACTAAAATAACAATAATGACATTCATGACCTTAACAACTTTACTTTCACCTTTATTTTCAATAATCTCTTCTTCATCTTCAATAAAAGTATCATTTTCTTCAATATCTTCTACTGGATTTTCTTCTATCGTTTCAACGATTTCTTTCGTTTCTGTTATTTCTTCAGCTTGTTTTTCTTCTACTTCTTCAGATTCTTGTTGTAAAAATTCTTCTACTTTTTTCACATCTTCTTCTGGTGACATCGCAGCTAATTTTTCCATAAAAGTCATTTTTTCTTTTGGCTCTTCTTCAACTTTATTATTTACAAACATTCCTTTAGCAAATTCTTGTGTGGCATAGCTTTCAACTGAATCTATCTTAATTGTATTTTTTTCAGGTTCTCTAATTTTACTTAAAATATCCATTCTTGTATTATATTGATCTTGTTTACCAACACTTTCTTTCGCACTTTTAAGAGCTTTATCAAGTTCAGCTGAACCTTCTTCTCTCATTTGTTCAAATGTTTTAGTTTCTGTTAAAGTATCTTCTAAATTTACTTCTTTTTCTTCTTTATCCTTTTTCATAAATGACAAAAAATCATCATCGTCACCATCATTTTGAACTGGTTCTACATACTTTTCTTTAGAAATGCCAACTTCTTCCTTAAGTCCATCTCTTAATTCTTGGTATTTTTTTACTCTTGAATACGTCATTTTCCCACCATCCCTCGCCATTATAACATAATAATCACTATAAAAAAATAAAAGAAGCCTAAGCTTCTTTAATATATTTACTTTTAAATCTTTTTTCAACCGGTCTTACAAGATAATAAACAATTCCTGTAATAATTCCTTTAATAAAATTAAAAGGAAAATAAATAATAAAAATAGCTTGTCCATAAGGTGATAAAAAAGATAAAAATTTCGGAATTGAAATATTTGAACCATATTGTTGATTAAATGCTTGAATATCAACTGCAAAAGGTAGATTTGTATACCATGTCGGTTTTTGCATTAAATAAGTAGGTGTCACAAAGAAATAATTGATGACAAACATAATAAAAGCAAAAACAAGCATCGTTAAAACCATATCTAAAAAATAATTCTTTAAATTCTTTTCTGGATCAATTTTTCGAGCAAGCAATGAATATGTTACACAAATTGATAACGATGCAATCAATGCTGCAATTTGCCCAATAGCCATTGGTCCTACAGGTCCTTTAAACAAAATAGAAACAACAAATTTACAAATACAGACAAACAATGCTGGTATAAATCCTAAAGTAGAAATTGCTACAAGAACAACAATTTCTGATAAATCAAGATTTAACCAAGGAGCAAAGGGATAAGGAATCTCAATGAGATTTAAAATCATCCCAAGTGCAGCCAGCATTGCTGCTAAAACCATTTTTTGTGTCTTAGTACTTTCCATAATAATTCTCCTTTAAAATAAAAAATATCATGAAAATACTAATCTCCACGACTAAAAACATTATCTAAAAAAATGTCTTTCTTCCATCTAGACTCTCACTATCGGTAAAGGAATTGCACCTTTTCTGCATCTGCTCGTGGACTATCACCACCGGTCGGGAATTTCACCCTGCCCTGAAGACTTTCTTTTCGTTTATTATTTTAACATTTCAACAAAAGAAGTCAAATCATATGATTTGATTTCTTTAGTCATAAGGTTTATATTCAACTGTTTTCTTTTTAAAATCAATAAACAATTGAAAAGCCTTTCGATCTTCATCTTCATCCCAAATTTCCACAAACTCAGGAGTCACTTCTATTAAAATTTCACTATCAACGTGAGAATAAGCATTATAACTTTGCCATAAATACTCTTTATATTTCTTTTCAAAAACTCTTCCTGGTTCATCAACGACCAATCCTTTATTAACAGCAATTCCTTCAACTTGTGTTCCATTAAAACACATTGCAACACGATTATTTTTAAACAACTGCTGTGTCTTTCTAAAGTTCTTATCTGTCTTAAAATAGATTTTATCATTATAAAAAAGACAACTGACATTTCTCACCATCGGATAATTATCCTCGCAACTGGCAAGTGCCATAATTTTCCAATCTCCCATTTTTTGTTCCATAATTTTTTTAGCTTCTAAAAATTCCATCTTATTTCCTCCCTATATAATTCCTTGATATCCTAAAACAAATAAAATCATTGTCACTAAAACAACACCTACGACAAAGACATAACCTTTATAAACACTTCCTTGTCGATTTGATTTTTCAACCAAATGACTTCTTCTTAATATTTGAACCACTGGTTTATATAAGAAAAAGACAATGGCAGCATTCATCGTTGCTTTAATTAAATTAAAAGGTAATATTCCTGGAAGCAACATTGGTACAATAGCACTTCTTGGCATTCCATAATAAATAGGTGTAATGATATAATTCCAAATAAGCATAGATATTGTTGTACACATAACACCTAGAACAAGTCCTAAAACAGCTCCTTTTTGATTATGTACTTTTTTATATACAAAAGCAGCCATACAAGCAAAAGAACACGTTGAAACCATATTCATCAAGACATCTAAAATATTACCTCCCTTTAACAAGATTTCAAAAATTGAACAAATAAAACTCATTAATAATGATGTCATTGGTCCATAAATAAATCCGCCAATAACAATTAAAATATCCTTGGGATCATACCTTAAAAAAGATACCGCTGGAACAATTGGAAATGAAATAAATACATTAACGATCATTGCCATGGCACAAAGCATCCCTACTGTTGTTATTTTCTTTGTACTCATTTTATATACCTCCTTTAACAAAGAAAACGCACCTAAAATAATCTTCTAGGTACGTTTTTGTATATAAAAAGTATTACAAAAAACACTTCTTTCATCCAGACTATAACTGTTGCTACTGGAATTTCACCAGTTCGGCCATCTTTAGCTCGCGGAGTTTACCGCCAGTAGAGAATTTCACTCTGCCCTGAAGTATTATTTTATTGCTTCTTTATTATATAATAATTTTTCTTATTTTTAAAGGTCTATCAAACCATAATATTTTAATGCATAGGCAATACCTTCATCATCCACATCTTTTGTCACAAAATCAGCAATGCTTTTTAACTCATCTCCCGCATTTCCCATAGCTACGGCAAGAGAGACATGTTGCAACATTTGCATGTCATTTCCCCCATCACCAAAAGCCATCGTATCTTTTAAATCAAGACCATAATATTCTAAAAATTTATCAATGCCTAATTGTTTTGTTCCACCTATTGGTGAAATATCACAAAAAGTTGGATGCCATCTTGCTGAAATACAATGAGGCATATGACTTAAGATTTCTTTTTCTTCATTTTCATCAACAAAACACATAATTTGATAAATCGATTTATCAATGACATGACTACAATCTCCGGCAGGATGATCATCATTATGAGTAATAGCATGAATTGCATCAACACGCTCATCACGATAGTTGAAGTATTTTGTATTTTCTTCTGTAAAGCCACAAGGAACTTGATGATCTTTTAAATAATCTAATAAAGCTTGTAGATCTTCTTTTTTGATTGTATTTGAATAAATAATTTGATTATTTGTATAACAATATTGTCCATTTAACGTAATATAACCATCAAAAGGAAAATCATTTAAAACATCTAATCCATCTTTTCCTCTTCCTGTTGCTATAAAAAGCTTGATTCCCTTTTCTTTTAACTTATATAAAGCATCAAATGTAGATTTAGGAATCTGATGATTTTTAAAACTGACAAGTGTTCCATCGATATCAAAAAAAATTGCTTTTACCATATTATATACCTATATCTTTCATATTTTTTAAACGTTCTAAATAGCGTTCAATACGTTTTAATTCTTCACCGCTTACTCTTTTAGCAGAATAATAATATTCAACAGAACTTTCCAAATTTTCTAATTCAATATTTTTCATTAAATAATTAATTGTTCCTCTATTACCATCTAATAAATGGACATGCGGTAATAATTGATGAAAACTATCTTTAAAATAATTAAAATGTGTACATCCTAAAACAAGAGAACCATACTCTTTAAAATCAAATTTCGAAAGTGCCTCTTTTAAATAAGCAAGTACTTCATCACTATTAAACTCTTGTTTTTCAGCAAAGCGGACAAGTTTTGGTAAAGCAACCAAATCAACTAAATGATCTTTATCAACTCTTTCTACCAAGTCCAACATCTTTTTACCTTTAACTGTAATTGGTGTCGCACACACCAATACCTTTTGATTTCCATATAAATCAACTGCTTTTTTTACTGCAGGTTCCATTCCAATGATAGGAATATCATATTTTTTTCTCATCAAAGCAACTGCTGCACTGGTTGCTGTATTACAAGCAATGACAATGGCCTTACAATCATGATCAATCATAAATTGAATAATTTCATCTACATAGCCAATGATCTCTTCTCTTGTTTTTTCCCCATAAGGAACATGTTTTTCATCAGCATAATATATAAATTGTTCATGAGGTAAAAGTTGCATTGCTTCATATAATACTGATAAGCCACCTATTCCTGAATCAAAAATACCTATTTTCATATAATTCCTCTTTCAATCATTCTACATTAATTATAAAAAAAGATATTGCGTTAAGCAATATCTATTTTTCTTGAAGCGTAACTTCAATTGTTTTTTCTGTGCCACTACGATTAATAACAACTTTTACTTTATCTCCTGCTTTATGCGAGTAAAGTGCTGTTAAGAACGATTTATAAGTAGTAATATCTTTACCATCTAATTTAACAATAACATCACCTTGTTGGATTCCAGCTTTACTTGCAGCACCATCACTTGTTACTTTAACAACATAGATACCTTCATCAACAGATACTTTAACACCATATCTTTGAAGTTCATATGAAGAATAATCATTTAAAGAAACACCTGAAATACCGATAACTGGATGAGATACTTTACCATTTGTACGAATTTGTTCTGCAACTGTAATAACATCATTAATAGGAATCGCAAATCCCATACCTTCAACGCTTTCATCAGAGAACTTCATGTTCGTAATACCTACAAGTTCACCTTTCATATTAACAAGCGCTCCACCACTATTACCTGGGTTGATAGCTGCATCTGTTTGGATAACATTCATATCCCAATCATCAACATTATCATCATTTAAATCAACAGAAACTGTACGATCTGTTGCTGAAACAATACCTTGAGTAACAGTTCCTGAATATTGAATTCCTAATGGTGAACCAATCGCTAAAACTGTTTCTCCTTTATCTAATAAATCAGAATCTCCTAAATCAATAACACTTACATCAAAGCTTGGTTGACATCTCAAAATAGCGACATCACTATATTCATCACTACCTACAACTTCTGCATCTACATATTCATTATTTGAAAATACAACTTGTACTTTGTTTGCACCATCAATAACATGGTGGTTCGTAATAATATAGGTATATTTACCAGTTTGATCATAAACGACCCCACTACCACTTCCAGATTGTATTTCACTCGAAGAACTTGAATTATCACCAAATCCAAAAGCATTATTTGTTGTATTTTTATAAACAACAACTCCTACAACACTATCACTCGCTTTTTCTACAACACTTGTTGTATCTGTTTTAACATCATAATTGACTTGTTTTACAGTTCCTTTATTTGTAACAGTCGTTGTACTATCATTCGATGATGACATCATATTATAAAAAACATAGCCATTCATTACAAAGGAACAGACAATAGCAACTACTAATAAAATTTTTACTATTTTTTTCCATTTCTTTTCTTTAGGTTTATCTTCATCAACTAATATAAAATTATTGTTATTATCTTCGTTCATAATATTTCCTCCTTTTGATGCTATTATCATAAAAAATAAATATGTCTAAATTATATCCTCATTGTGGGAAACTTTGGGATTTATAGGCAACTTGACAGTAAAAGTCGAACCTATCCCTAAAGTACTTTCAACATCGATCGTTCCTTGATTCAATTCGACGATTTTTTTAACAATACTTAAACCAAGTCCCGTTGATATCTTTGAACTTCTTGATTTATCTACTTGATAAAAACGATCATAAATATAATTCAGCTTATTTTTAGGTATACCCATTCCTTCATCTTGTACACTTAAAACAAACATATTATTTTCTTTTTTAGTTTTAATTGTAATAACACCATCATTAGAGTATTTAATTGCATTAGAAATAAAATTACTTAAAATTGTTTTAACCGTTGAATAATCTAAAATAACAGGTTTTTCTATTTTATTATGATAAATAAGAGAAATATGTTTTTCTTTAGCCATTGGCTCAAATAAATCAATACTTTCTTTAACAACAGCTTTGACATCTAATTCTTTAAAATCTAATTTAACTCTTGTTTGATCTAATCGTGACAATTCTAAAATATCATTAATGATATTTTGCATACGATAACTTTCTTTCAACAAGATAAACTCTTGAAATATTTCTGGTGAATCTAAACCATCCCTTTTTAATATTTCTACACTTCCAATAATAGCTGACATCGGTGTTTTAAGTTCATGAGAAACATCTGACAAAAATTGTTTTTGCATATCTTCAATTTCTTTCATTTTAGAAACGTCTGTAAATAAAACAATCGTTCCATCAAAAATAAGATGTTCTTTATCAGAAAAAACAGGTGAAGATTCTACTTGATAATATCTCGACTGTATTTTTACAACCGACGATAATGGTCTTTCAAAAACATAGCATTGATCTACTAAATCAAGCATCTCACCTACAAATATATCTTTATAATATCTTCCTTTTAAATGTGGTATTTCAAAGCCTTTTCTAAAACTTTGATTGGTAAAAGCTATTTTCCCTTCTTTATCAATAAATAACATCGGTAAATTCATTGATCGAATCAATTGACTTAATATCTTTTCATGATATTTATTTTCAATTTCTACTTCCTTTATTTCATTATCCTTTTCTCTTTGAAAAAAACGTCCCATTCGTTGATAATGACTTTCTAATTGATAAGCATTGATTGCACATACAAAGATAAAAAGAAGCATGATATAAAGACTGTAAGCCTTATTAAAATAACAAAGTAATAAAGCAACAACTCCCATCAATACAACTTTCAAATAACTTTTAGTCATCTTTTTTCACCAACTTATATCCAACTCCCCTTACAGATTTAAAAGAAACTCGACTTTCTTTTAACTTTCCTTTTAATTTAAAAACATGAACATCAACAATACGTGTATCTCCATCATATTGAAATCCCCATATAGACTGTAATAAAGTTTCTCGAGAAACAGCTTCTTTAGGATGTTCCATAAACATTTTTAATAAATCATATTCTACTTTTGTTAGAACAATAACATGATCATCAATTGTCACTTCTCGATTTTTAGTATTCATCATAACATCTTCAAATTTAATTTCATCTAAAAAATGTTTATGATGTCTTCTTAAATGAGCTTCAATTCGCGCTATTAAAACTGTTGATTGAAATGGTTTTGTTAAATAATCATCTGCCCCTGCTTCTAATCCTTTAATAATATCTTCTTGTTCACTGCGTGCCGTTAATAAAATAAGTGGTTTAACATAATCATTTTGTCTTACTTCTTTAATAATAGAGACACCATCTTTATATGGAAGCATCCAATCAATCAAAACAAGATCATAATCATTTTCTAAAATCTTCGAAACAGCTTCTTTTCCATCATATAAACTATCTACTAAATAACCTTTTTTTCTAAGTTCATAGGCAAGTATCTTATTGATGGACATATCATCTTCAATTAATAATATATTATTCATTATTCCCATCGTATCTTTCTATTATTCTTTGAACAACAGGGTGTCTTACGACATCCATCGCTGATAAATGAATAAATGAAATCCCTTTGACCCCTTCTAAAATATCTAATGCACGAATAAGTCCAGAAGTTGTATTTCTTGGTAAATCGATTTGCGAAATATCTCCTGTTACAATCATTTTTGATCTGAATCCTAAACGTGTTAAAAACATTTTCATTTGATTATCTGTTGTATTTTGCGCTTCATCTAAAATAACATAAGCATCTTCTAAAGTACGACCTCTCATATAAGCAAGAGGTGCAATTTCAATAACACCTTTTTCCATAAGCTTTTCAGTTTGTTCAACACCTAACATATCGTATAAAGCATCATATAAAGGGCGTAAATAAGGATCTACTTTTTCTTTTAAATCTCCTGGTAAAAATCCCAAATTTTCTCCTGCCTCAACAGCTGGTCTTGTTAAAATTATTTTTTTAACTTCATTATTTTTTAAAGCTGCTACTGCAAAAACAACAGCTAAATAAGTTTTTCCTGTTCCCGCAGGTCCTATTCCAAAAACCACATCATTATTTTTTAAAGCATAATAATAACTCTTTTGTCCTAATGTTTTAGGATAAATAAGTTTTCCATTATATGTTCTAGCTATTTTTATATGATAAAGTTCAGATAATTGATCCAACTTATCTTTTTCTACAAGTTTTTGAGCATAAATAACATCTCTTCTTGAAATAGAAACCCCTGAAACAATCAGTTTTAACAAAGAATAAATGACTTTTTTAGTTTTTTCAATTTGTTGTTGACTTCCAACAATTGACATTTCATCTCCTCTTAAAGAAATTTCAACTTGAAAATGATCTTCTAAAACTTCTAAATTTTCATCTTTTACTCCAGATAAATTAACAAGTTGTTCAATGTTATAAGCTTCTAACTTAACAATTTCTTTCATGAATCCTCCCTAATTGCAATATCCTCTATAAAAACATATTGCATCTTTAATACATATTTCTTCTCTATTATATCATATGATAGTACTTTTTCCCTGTCAATTTTTACATCCTTTGGTAATTGACTTCTTATTTTAAAAAGCAAATACGCAAATATATCTTTATCTTTAACATTTGATGACGAAGCCTCTATATATTGATAAGTATAAGCTTCTACACTTCCTAAAGTGGGAATCATTTTTATTTGTTGTTTCGTATCTTCAATTTGATGTGAAATCAAAACATCTCCTTTTTTTACATACTGATTCACTTTAACTAAAACATTTCCTTGTTTGACATCCAATTGACGAATAACCCCATCTTTTTTAGCGATATAATCTTGATATTTTAAGACCGTCTTTTGATTATGACTAGCGGGTGTATATTCAACATGTAAAACACTTCCCTTTTGATAAACATTTAAATAATCAATTTCGCTTTGATATTTTCTTTTTAAATGATCATAAAGTTTATTGATTTGAGGATAAGTCAATTTAGGATGCATCATTTGTATTTGTTTATTGAGGTCTTTTTGAAGTTGATTGTTCACGATAGAAAGAGAGCCTGTTATTTTATAGTCATAAATATAATGTGGTAAAATAAAAAGTGTGCTTATAAAAGCAAGTGTAAAAATGATTTGTGGAAATTTAAAGATAAGAAATAAATAATGAAGTAGACCTATACTTTTTTGAATAGGTAAATGCATAGAAGATGTGATATATCTTTGATAAATAGGAACGTAAAATGAATAACGTAATGCATCAAGTTGATGTAAATGAAAAAGTGTGAGCTGATGTTTTTTGGTTTCTTTTAAAAATGAAACAATATCATTTGTTTCAATAACAATATAATCATAGCCTAAATTCATGAAAATATAATTGATGTAAACTCACCCATTAACATAATTTCATCTTGACTATAGTAACGTATTTCAATATTTTTTCCTTTTATTGAAATAATTTGTTGATTCATTTTACATTCAAAAATCGTTGATTCTAATGTAATAATCAACTGATAATGTTTAATTAAAATTCTATTTTTTTGTATACAAAGCATTCTATCACCTATTATAAGCTATGATATTTCCTTTTCATTATGTATAGAATTTTATGATTCGATCTTTTTATAACATCAAAAAAGTCAACTTGTAATGTTGACTTTACTTATTTTGATCTTTTCTTCTTAATAATTCATTTCGATAAACAACGAGATCTTTATAAATATCACTTAATGTTGAAAAAACCCATTCTACTCTTTCATCAGGAATATGATTTCTATAAATAGAGTCTAATTCATGATGAAATTGTTCATGAACTTTCAAAGCTTCTTTTCCTTGATCTGTTAATCTTAAGTAATAAATACGTTGATCTTGAGTAGATTTTTCTTTAATAAGAAAACCTTTTTCTACAATTTTTTTAACAGCTGTCGTAAGAGTTCCAAGTGTTACATTCAAATGATTCGCAACAGCTGACATTGAGGGACTTGATTCTTTATCAACAGCTTCTAAAACATGCATTTCAGACATCGAAAGTTGTTTAAAAGGTCCTTGTTTTAAATATAATTCCTGTATATCCATCGCAATATTAAAAACATCAACAACTGTTTCTATCGTATCTACTCTTTGTGTCATCTTTTTCTCCTTATTACTCTTCGTATTTTCTAATATATTGATAACCAATACCACCAATACCCATATGAGCTCCAACTACAGCTGGTAACTCTCTTACAAGTATTTCACATTCTCCAATTTGTTCAATCAATTTTTGTTTCATTTCTAATGCTAGTTCTTCACTTAAAACATGTTCGATTGCAAAAACATAATTCTTATTGTTAACCTTACATTCATTGACCATGTGATCAATAATTTTTAAATTTGCTTTTTTAGTCGTTCTTACTTTACCAAAACTATCAATTTTACCACCTAAACTATAGTTTAATTTCATAATTGGTACAATTTTTAAAAGTCCAGCTAACGCTGCAACAGCAGGAGTAATACGTCCTCCCTTTTTTAAATGATCTAAATTAGGAACCATAATAATCGTTGCTGAATCTTCTACAAGTTTTTCTAGAATATCTTTTATTTCTTCTGGTGATTTTCCCTCACGAGCAAGTTTTGCTGCAACTTCTACAAGATATTTTTGATTACTCGCTGTTCCTTTTGTATCCACTAATGTTACTGGCATTTCTAACATATCACACGCAAGCTTCATTCCATTCATGGTTGAAGAAAGTCCTGTAGCGATAGGTAAACCAATAACATGACTATATCCTTGATCTTTGATTTTTTGAACTGCTTCTTGCAGTGAACCTGTTGATGGTTGAGAAGTCATCACCATAATATCGTCTTTTTCCATACGTTTAAAAACATCTATACTATGAATTTCAATATCATCTAAATAACTTTTACCTTCCATAGTGATTGTTAGTGGTGCAATAAATATTCCTTCATTTTCTCTTGAATCTACAGGAATTTGACATCCACTATCCGCTAATATAGCAATTTTTTCCATACTCTCCACCTCTTCCTCATATAATATAACAAATTATGGATTATTTTTAAAGTTTTATGTTATCATAAAAGTCGGAAGGTGAAAAAATGAAATCTATTGAGGAAATAACTGAACACACATTAGTCATTAAAAAATCAGAGTTTATTTGTACGCTCATTCCTTTAAATGATGAAGAAAAAATCAATGAAACTATTGATTATTATAAAGAAAAATATAAAGATGCTACACATAATTGTGTTGCCTATCTTGTAGGTACAAAAGAAAGAGCCAATGATGATGGAGAACCATCAGGTACTGCAGGTCTTCCAATGCTCAATGTTTTAAAAAAACAAGAACTCAGTAATATCATTGCAATTGTTACAAGATATTTTGGAGGCATTAAATTAGGAGCTGGAGGTTTAACACGCGCCTATAGTCAAGCTGTGGCTGATGCTTTAAAAGAAGCTAATATTGTTGAAAAACATTTAATCGATGTCTATGATGTTTCTCTTGATTATAGTTTTACTAAAAAATTTGAGCATCTATTAAAAGTAAATGACATTGATTGTATAAATAAAGAATACGATGAACAAGTCACTTATCGTCTTTATATTGATGATTTGTCTTTCTTTGATACAATTCAAGATTTAACAAGTAATCGTTACAGTAAAGAATTTATAAAAAAAGAATATGTTCCTGTAAAATAAATATGTATTTAGCCTGTTGACAAAACAATTTTGTTGACAGGCCTTTATTGTATAAGAAACAATTATTCAATGGACTATCCGTCCATTGAAAGAAGAAAAAAGGAAAGATAAAATAATAAAAAAAGAAGAAGGGACATTGTCGTAAAAACAGATGTTGATGGTGTCTGTTGTCTCTTCAGTATCGAACATCAAAGTACGATCGATAAGAATATGGTGATTCGATATGGCAACTATGAAATGACGGAGTATTTAAAACAATTAAAAAACAAAAAACTTAAAAGATTAGTTCCTCAAGTTATGATTGTTTTTTATACAGGAGATAAGAAATGGAATACCCCTTTAGAATTAAATGATTACTTTGATATACCAGAAGAATTAAAAGCGTATATAAATGAATGGAAATTTATATTTGTCGATGTCAAAGAAATAGATACCAGTAAGATCAAAGATGAACAAACAAGAAGCCATCCAAAAGATGTATAAAGGAAACTATGAGGGATTACATCGAAGAATAAAGATGAATAGAGATAACTTTATTTATGCAGCCATCATTACAGGAAGTTTAGATTTAATTAGAGACTTACCAGAAGGAGATGAAATCGATATGTGTGAAGGAATGGAAAGAAGGCGAAAAACGGGAAAATAAAACTGTATTATCATTATTGAAAGTAAAATTAGGAAATGTATCAAATCAACTCGAACAAGCAATACAAAATAGTTCAATTGAAAAACTTAATACATTAACACTTTCAATTTTTGATATCACAAACGAAGATGACGTTTTAAAAATCATTAATTAATAAGTTAATATATAAACAAGAAAAAGCAAGGCATTTTATTTGGCTTGCTTTTTTTATAAAAAAGAAAAGTACGGTTTTGTCGTACTTTTCTTTCGTTTATTTTTTTGATAACGTTTCAATAAACTCATTTAAACGATTAAGCCATTGATCATGTTTATTGATTTTAATTGTTATTTTATTATCTAAAGATTTAAAGGCTGGCTTTGTAAAAAGTTGATTAGCAAGCAAGAATAATTTATCACCTGAAATTGTTTCAAAAGCATTTGGTGAAAAGATAATTTCTAGTTGTTTACCAGAATCTTTAATATCTTCAATAATAGAATAATGTGAAAGAATTTCAAGTTTTCTCTTTTCAATCAATGTTAAAATAGCTTCCGGTAAATTTCCATAATAATCATCAAATTCCGCTTTTAAACTATTAAGTTCACTCATTGTTTTTGCTTTATCTAATCTTTGATACAATTCAAGTTTTTCATAATCACTTTCTACATAGTCATCAGGAATATAACCATCTACACTCACATTTAAGTTTTTAACTTCTTCTTCAGGCTTTTCATCTTTATGCATTCTTACATTGATGGCATCTTGTAAGATCTTCATATACATTTCAAAACCAATATCATCAATAAACCCAGCTTGTTTACCCCCAAGAATATCTCCTGAACCACGAATTGATAAATCACGCATGGCAATTTTATAACCACTACCAAGTTCAGTAAATTCTTTAATCGCTTTTAAACGTTTTAATGCATCATCTTGAATAGACTTATCTTTTTTATAAAGAAGATAAGCATAAGCGCCTCTTTCACTACGACCTACACGTCCTCTAATTTGATAAAGTTGGGCTAAACCAAATTTATCAGCATCTTCAACAATCATCGTATTGGCATTAGGAATATCAATTCCTGTTTCAATAATTGTTGTACAAATAAGAACATTAAATTCTTTATTCATAAAACGAAGCATAACATCTTCTAGTTCATTTTTATCCATTTGACCATGTCCTATAGCTACTTTTGCATTAGGAACAGTAGAAGAAATTTTATAAGCTACATTAGCGATTTGATCTGTTCGATTATAAAGATAGAAAACTTGTCCATCCCTAGCGAGTTCTCTTTCAATAACTTGTTTAATTAACGTATTATTTTTTTCAACAACATAAGTTTGTACAGGTAATCTATTTTTAGGTGGTGTATCGATTTTCGATAATCCTCTAATTCCCATTAAAGACATTTGTAATGTACGAGGAATTGGTGTAGCTGAAAGAGAAAGAACATCAATGGTTTCACGGTATTCTTTGATTTTTTCTTTTTGTTTAACACCAAAACGTTGTTCTTCATCGATAACAAGTAACCCTAAATCATTAAACGCGACATCTTTTGATAAAATACGATGTGTTCCTATTAATAAATCAATTTTACCTTCTTTAACTTCTTTTAAAATACGTTTCTTTTCTTTAGATGAAGTAAAACGATTGAGTAAAGCAATTTCTACAGGGAAATTTTTAAAACGTTCGGTGGCTGTTTTAAAATGTTGCATTGATAAAATAGTTGTTGGACAAAGAAAAGCTACTTGTTTATGATCTAAAATTGCTTTAAAAGCACCACGTAAGGCCACTTCAGTTTTACCAAAACCAACATCTCCACATAAAAGACGATCCATTGGTTGAGGTTTCTCCATATCCAATTTAATCTCATCAACACTTCTTTGTTGATCAGTAGTTAAAGCATAACCAAATTGATTTTCAAAATCGATTTGTAATTCATTATCCTTAGAAAAAGCAAACCCTGGTGAAGACATTCTTTTAGCATATAATTCTATTAATCGATCAGCAATATCATCAATTTTATTTTTAGCCTTTTGTTTAGCTTTTGTCCATTTGCTACTTCCAAGAGCATGGATCATTGGTACTTTACCATCAGCACTTGCATACTTACGAATCATTTTAAATTGTTCAACTGGAATATAAAGCGTATCATCTCCAGCATAAGCCACATATAAATAATCTTTATGATATCCTTTAACATCAAGTGTTTTAATTCCTAAATATTGCCCTATTCCATAGCTATCATGAACAACATAATCACCAACATTTAATTCTTGGAAGTTACGTAATGTTTTAGCATCTTTAAATCTAAAATATTTTGTTTTAGAAACATTGACTTCTCCAAATAATTCATAGGCTGTTAAAATAACTACTTTTTCTTCAATAAGTTCTAATCCTGATGCAAGTTTTCCTACATAAAGATTAATACCTGGATAAATTACTTCATCAATTCCTACAAGTGTATATTTCATTTCATGACGATCAAAAAGTTCCACCATCAATTGAAGTTGATGTTTATTTTCTAGAGAAATTAAAATTTGACTATTCTTTAAATAATCATTGATTTGTTGGATGACACGTTTTTCATCATCTCGATTAAACATCACATCGTGACTTAAAAAGACAACATCATCTTTATTTGTTGCAAAAGTATTAATAGCTTGATAGTTATCTTTAATAATGCTATCAAAGTCTTGATAAAGTTGATTATCTTTTAAAAAGCGTCCACTTTGGCTTAATTCTTGATAATAATAGAAGTTTTCTGAAATATAGTTTTTGATTTGAAAATGAATATCTTCTTCTTGACATAAAATAGTAATTGGATCATCTAAATAATCTTTAATACTCGTCACATTTTTAAAGAGATGATAATACGCATATTGACTACTATCTGTAGCATGTGCTTTTAAGTTTTCAATATCGATCATGATTTTTTCTTCAAAATCATCTTTAAATAAATCATCCATCTTTTGATATTGTTCCTCAAAAGAATCTTTGATTTGTGTAACAACTGAACCTACTTCTTGATCTAAATAAAGAAGATCGGTAGCTGGAATAATTTCAATTTCATCCACTTTTTCAATCGTTCTTTGTGTTTTTTCATCAAAAAATTTAATATAATCAATTTCATCATCAAAGAAATCGATACGAATAGGATGGTCATATTGCATTGAAAAAATATCAACGACTCCCCCACGTTTAGAAAAATAGAAAGGTTGATCAACACGTGTTGTATGCATATAACCTGCTTGCACTAAAAATCTTTGTAAATCATAAACATCAATATGATCTCCTGCTTTTAAAGTCATACAGTTTTTCTTAAAAACATCAACAGTTGGAACATATCGCATCACACTATGACCATGACTGATCAAAAGATGTGGACCAGGTCGTGTAAGTTGATACATCGTTCCTAATCTTTGTCCTAATAATTCTCCTGAAGCGGCCAAACTTTCAATACGATAAGATTCATCTACAGGAAAATAAAGGGCTTCATCAATCATTTGAGAAACTTGTTTATAAAGAAGATTAGCTTCATATTGGTTTGATTTAACAATCATCATATCTTTTTTTAAAGTCAAAAATGCGCTAGCAATCAGTAGCGCTTCGCTGTTGGAAGAATTGACAACGATATTTTGTTTATTCAATAAAGCATTAAATGCTTTATTATCTTTTAATAAATGTAGTATCTTTTTCATATGTGCCTCTAATTAAAACGATTCATTGCATGGTTAAATCCATGATCCAAATAATCAATGACTGCATCACTGGCATTTTCAATCCCTTGATTGATAGCATCTTGTTCATCTTTTGTAAAACGTGATAAAACATAATCAACAACTTTTATATATTTACTACGATCAATACCTACACGAATACGATTAAAATTTTGACTTCCAGTATGCAAGATAATATTTTTAATACCATTATGCCCACCAGCACTACCACTTTGTCTTAAACGAAGCTTCCCTACTGGCATATCTAAATCATCATAAATAACTAAGATATCTTCTTGATTGATTTTAAAGAAATCCATAACTTGTCTAACAGATTCTCCAGATAAATTCATATAAGTTTGTGGTTTTAATAAAATCACATCTTCACCTTTATATTTACTTTTTCCATAAAGTCCTTTAAATTTGTTTTGTGTCATTTCAATATTTAATTTTTCACTTAAACGATCCAACACCATAAATCCTGTATTATGTCTTGTATTTTCATATTCTTTTCCAGGATTACCTAAACCAATAATTAATTTCATTTTTTACCTCTTTAATCCAAATATTTTCATCGAAATAGGAGCTAAATATGTGCGTGATTCATGATCATTATAAATCACTTCATATTCATCCATATCATTTATTTCAAAATCATAATACGAAGGATTAAAATATGCAACAATCTCTTGATATTTTCCTTTATTTTGTTTCACACAATATCTTAAAATACGATAATCAAAATGATTTGTACTTACATATTCATTTACTTCTTGAATTGTCTCATACTTAAATCCACTATTTTCTTTTCTAAGTTGAATCATTTGTTTAAGAGTTTCAATATCCTCTTGATTTTCATCAACTAAAGACCAATTGACTGCATTAATATGATCTAATGTATTATACGTATTTCCAAGTCCATCTTTACTACGATAGAACTCTTGACCACAATGAATAAAAGGAATTCCTTGTGATAAAATAAGCGCAACATTCAACATCAATTGTCTTTTCTTACGAGTTTCAAGTGGTTCATCTCCATTACTAATTGCAAATTTATCAAATGTTGTCGCATTATCATGACATTCAACATAATTAATACTTTGATCAACATAGCTGTAGCGATTTGTATTTTTCATACATTCACCACCAATTTCACAATTATACATATTCCCCGCAAAATAACCTTTATCCTTTAAAGCAGAATCTCCACTTCCACCCTTTAAAGTTTCACGATAATAATCATTAAAGAAGCCAATATTTAACATCTTACGATGATTATCTTGCATTCCTTTTTCATGATCATCCATAGCTGTAGGCATATTCCATCCTTCGCCATACATAATAAAACTATCATCTATTTTTGAAGCTTGATCATAAACTTGATTTAAGGTTTCAATATCAATAATACCCATTAAATCAAATCTAAAACCATCTACTCCATAAAGTTTTTGCCAACGCAAACACATATCTTTAATATATCGTCTTACCATTTGATGTCTTGATTCCAAATCATTTCCACACCAAGAACCATTAGACATTTCTCCATATTGATTCTTTCTAAAATAATACCCCGGTACTGTTCTTTCAAACGCACTTGTATAATAATCATACATATGATTATAAACAACATCCATCACCACTCTTAAACCTTTTTGATGAAGTGTTGAAACCATATGACGACATTCTTTAACTCGCGAATAACCATCTTGAGGATCTAAAGCATAACTTCCTTCAGGAACATTGTATTGAATTGGATCATAACCCCAGTTATACATCACTGTAGGATGAAGTTCATCTACTGTCGCAAAATCATACATTGGCATGATTTGAACATGAGTGACACCTAAATCTACAAGATAATCAAACCCTGCTTTATTACCTTGTGGTGTAACTAAACCACTTTCTACCAAAGACATAAAAGTCCCTGGATGTGTTGCGTTAATTGTCTTAGACATAGTAAAATCACGAACACTTAATTCATAAATGATCGCTTCTGTTTTTCTTTTCATATGTTGTAAGTTTTCTAAATAAAGTGGTTCATTGATTTTATCAACATCAATGACAATATTACTATTACTATTAGCATTAGAAGCATAAGCATAAAGATCTAATGTTTCATGAAAACTTTTATGATGACGAATCAAATAATTATATTCTTGATTATCCAAATCTCCTTGGATCGTTACTTCAAAAACACCTTTTTCTTTTCTTTCCATTTGATAAGCTTCATTTCCTACTTTAACCATGACTTCTAAAGCCGTAGGCGCCCATACTTTGAAAGTTGTATTTTCTTTTTGATAAAGAGGTCCCAATTTTCCATCATAATAAAATAATTCATCAAAATCATCCAATTCAGAAAGTCTTACATATTGTAAAATAGCACTTAAACCATAATTATCTACCATCTCATAATGATGCGTTAAATCAATATGAACATTTTTAAAATAATATTTAACACAAATATCATCTTCACATGTTTCAGCAACAGGAATTTCTACAAGTGTTTCTTTATTTAAATCTCTCAAATAAAATTTTGGAGAAATTCCCCCATAATATTTTTTTGAAAGTCTTACTTCTATTTTATTTAGCTCTATTAAATTGGCGAGCATACGTATTTTGCCTTTTTCCATTTTTAATCACCTAATCGTATTATACGCAAAATATATATTTTATTCAAACATCTTCTTTTTTGCTTTGATGTTCAAATTTTATGATATAATACCCTCGGTGATATAAATGAAAGTTGGTTTAGTATTAGAAGGTGGCGCTATGCGTGGTTTATACACAGCGGGTGTCATCGATACATTTTTAAAAGAAAAGATTGATGTTGATACAATTATTGGTGTTTCAGCGGGAGCTTTATTTGGAATGAATTATAAATCAAAACAAATAGGACGTGTTTTGAGATATAATAAAGCTTACGTTGGAAATAAAGATTATATGGGTGTTTATTCTTTTTTAAAAACAGGAAATGTCATGAATGAAGAATTTTGTTTCGAAAAATTGATTGATGATTTAGATCCAATTGATTATCAAAGTTATCAAGAATCTCCTGTTGATTTTTATGCTGTTGTGACAAATTTACAAACAGGAAAAGCAGAATATAAGTTGTTGGATACTTTAGATAATTATGATC
>ENA-ORTT01000504-ORTT01000504.1-human-gut-metagenome-genome-assembly--contig:-NODE-504-length-51127-cov-6.365915_pt1 | contig 51127 bp, 44 predicted proteins | sample MGYA00242074_ERZ509197 | MGnify/ENA primary metagenome ERZ509197 (study PRJEB26280, sample SAMEA2338789) | human gut metagenome | biome: human gut; feature: human-associated habitat; material: faeces...
GATTTTCATCAGAAAAAGATTGCGGATGTGTATGAAGAGTATGAAAAGCAGCTCCGAGCTAACAATGCACTGGATTTTGATGATTTGCTTTTAAAGACAGTTCAGCTATTCCAGACACAGCACGATGTGTTGGAATATTATCAGGAGAGATTCCGCTATATTATGGTAGATGAGTACCAGGATACGAACGGGGTGCAGTTTGAGTTGGTACGTCTGCTTGCTTCCAGGTATCAGAATCTGTGTGTAGTCGGAGATGATGATCAGTCTATTTATAAATTCCGTGGGGCAGATATCCGTAATATTCTGGATTTTGAGAAAGTATTTACAAAGGCAGCAGTCATTAAATTGGAGCAGAATTATCGCTCCACAGCAAATATCCTGAATGCAGCAAATGCTGTGATCAGCCACAATCACGGAAGAAAGGACAAGACGCTGTGGACAGACAATGAAGATGGTGATAAGATTGCATTTCGTCAGTTTGATACTGCATTCGATGAGGCAGAATACATAGTATCCGATATAAAAGAACATGTGGAAAAGGGCGAGTGCGACTATCAGGACAACGCCATTTTATATCGTACGAATGCACAGTCCCGTATGTTCGAGGAAAAATTTGTAACAGCAAATATTCCATATAAGATTATTGGCGGCATTAATTTCTATGCAAGACGGGAAATTAAAGATATTCTTGCATATTTAAAAACCGTAGATAATGGTCAGGATGACCTGGCGGTGCGAAGAATTATCAATGTACCAAAAAGAGGAATCGGTCTTACCAGCATTAATCGTGTGCAGGAGTATGCTGCGATGCATGAAAAAGGAATTTATGAATGTCTTAAGGGAGCTGACCTTATCCCGGATATCGGAAGAGGCGTGTCAAAGCTCGAGTCATTTGTAGCATTGATCGAGCACTTTAAAGTAGATGCAAAGGAATTGACACTTCATGAACTGATGCAGGAAATTATTGACGAAACCGGATATATCGAGAGCATTCAGGCAGAGAGTGAGATAGAGGCTCAGGCGAGAATTGAAAATATCGATGAGCTTTTAAATAAAGTCGTTGCTTATGAAGAAGTATGCGAAGAGCATGATGAACCGGTAACACTGAGTGGATTTCTTGAGGAAGTCGCTCTGGTGGCAGATATTGACAATCTGGATGAGAACAGTGATTATGTGGTGCTCATGACTTTACATAGTGCGAAAGGACTGGAATTTCCACGCGTTTATCTTGCCGGAATGGAAGACGGACTGTTTCCAAGCTATATGACAGTGACGGCCGATGATCCGGACGAACTGGAGGAAGAGCGAAGACTTTGTTATGTAGGTATTACAAGAGCCCAGAGCGAATTGACTATGACTTGTGCAAGAAGACGTATGGTCCGCGGTGAGACGCAGTATAATAAAATGTCACGTTTCTTAAAGGAAGTTCCGCTGGAACTGATATCTACGGGAAATAAATTTTCAGGAAATGGAAAAAGTCTCACAGACCACGCGGATCATGAAGAACCGGAAAGAAAAACGGACTACCAGATAGCGAGACAGGCATTTAAGACGAAAGCATTTGCAGCAGTACAGCAGGGAAAATCTTTTGGAAAGCCTGCAGGGGGAAAGCTGGAGTATGGAGTCGGTGACCGTGTACGCCATATAAAATTCGGTGAAGGTACAGTTTTGTCGATAGTCGAAGGCGGACGTGACTACGAAGTGACGGTAAATTTTGACGGGCCTGGAACGAAGAAGATGTTTGCGGCATTCGCAAAATTACAGAAGATATAAGAAAAATGCAGAAGCAGAGAATTTTGTAAAGGTAATTTTACACTGACAAATTTTACAGCTTTCAAATCATACCTTCAAATTATACTTGCAAATTTTATAAAATAAATGTGTAGTAATATTGTAAGACCAGTGTTATAATAATATACAATAATGAGACTTGCAAAGGGCAAGGGAAAGGACGAGGGATATGAGTAAAATTGATGAGCTTATTGCAACAACAAAGCTGAACGATCTGATTAACAAAAAGGAAGAAGAGAAAGCTTCCAAGACAGTTCTTTGGATACTGGCAGTGATCGGTGCTGTGGCAGCAGTTGCAGCAATCGCATATGCAGTATATTGCTTCTTTACCCCGGATTATCTGGAAGACTTTGAGGATGATTTTGACGATGATTTCGATGATGACTTCTTCAATGACGAGGATCAGGTATAGGTTCAGAACAACAAAACAAGTAAGTAAAAAGCAGGCTGAGATGCCTGCTTTTTTACAGGACGAGGTGGACGATGGATGGACAGTGCTTTGCTCTGTTGATTGATGCAGATAATGTATCTGCAAGGTATATAAAGCCGATTTTAACAGAGCTTTCAAAATATGGAAATATCACGTACAAAAGAATTTATGGAGACTGGACGAATACGCAACATTCAAGCTGGAAGGATGAGCTGCTTAAGAACTCGATCACACCGATTCAGCAGTTTTCTTATACACAGGGAAAGAATTCCACAGATTCTGCGATGATTATAGATGCGATGGATATTCTTTATGCAAAGGATGTGGATGGATTCTGCATTGTATCCAGTGACAGTGATTTCACAAGACTGGTGAGCCGATTAAGAGAGAGCGGTAAGATGGTTATTGGAATGGGCGAAAATAAGACGCCGGAGCCATTTCGAAAAGCATGTGACAAATTCACAATTCTGGAAAATCTTCTGTCAGAGAAAGGCTTGGAAGATGGAGGGGGAGAATCTCATGAAGTGCTGGGGCGTGAGAAGGTCGAAGATGCAGTTATTAAGATGATCATGGAGAATCAGGATAATAATAAACAGACCGGACTTGGCGAAGTAGGAAGCCGACTGGTCAGCCTTTATCCGGATTTTGACGTGCGAAGTTACGGATATAGCAGCCTTTCCAAATTTTTTGAGGAATTTGACAGAATACAACTTGTGAAACATGGTCATGTAGCTTGGGTTACATTAAAAGAGAACCGTGCGAGAAAAGAAGACGTAGACCAGTTTGTACGTAATTTGGTGAAAGGTGCCGGAGAAGCAGGTATGGATCTTGGTGCCATCGGAAATCGTGTGTATGATAAATACAAAGATTTCAAACTAAATGATTATGGATATTCCCAGTTCAAAAAATATGTTAAGAGCATTTCTCATATGAAGCTGGAACAGGATGGCAAACGCTGGAAAGCTCATTATAAAAAATAGATAGTCTGTAAAGGAGGACGAGAACGCTATGAAGAAGGGACAGGTATACGAAGGAGTCATCGAATCCGTAGAGTTCCCGAATAAAGGAATTGTAAATGTATCACAGGAGGACAGACGCGTCATTGTAAAAAATGGTGTGCCTGGTCAGAAGGTACGTTTTTCAGTAAATAAAGTGAAAAAAGGAAAAGCAGAAGGAAGACTTCTGGAGGTAATCGAGAAAGCGCCTCAGGAGATAGAGTCTGCCTGTCCGCATTTCGGACAGTGTGGCGGTTGCACTTATCAGAATCTGCCGTATGAAGAACAGGTAAAATTAAAGGAGTCACAAGTCAAGTCAATGATGGATGAGGCAGTTGACGGAGACTATATCTGGGAAGGTGTACTGGAAAGTCCGGTAAGAAGTGAGTACCGTAATAAGATGGAGTTCTCTTTTGGTGACGAATACAAAGACGGACCGCTGGCACTTGGTATGCACAAACGAGGCAGTTTCCACGACATAGTCAATGTATGTGATTGTCAGATTGTAGACGGTGATTACAGAAAGATATTGGCCTGTACACTGGAATGTGCGAGAAAATCAGGCCTGCCATATTATCACCGCATGAGACATGATGGGTATTTCAGACATTTACTCGTGAGAAAAGCAGTGAAGACGGAAGAAATCCTCATTGATATTGTAACAGCATCAGAAGAAGGCTTTGACAGTAAACCAAAGGAATTTCTGGATAAATGGGCAGCAGCACTTCAGGCACTTGAGCTTACCGGAAAGATTGTCGGAATTCTCCATACGAAGAATGACAGTCTCGCAGATATTGTAAAAGACGAAGGAACAGAAGTACTTTTTGGTCAGGATTATTTCTATGAGGAATTACTTGGACTGAAGTTCAAAATCACACCATTTTCTTTCTTCCAGACAAATTCACTTGGAGCAGAAGTGCTTTATGAAAAAGCGAGAGAATATATCGGGGATACGAATGAAAAAGTAGTTTTTGACCTTTACAGTGGAACCGGAACAATTGCACAGATTCTGGCGCCGGTAGCGAAGAAAGTAGTCGGTGTTGAAATTGTTGAAGAAGCAGTTGAGGCAGCTAAGGTCAATGCAAAATTAAATGGACTGGACAACTGTACTTTCTGGGCAGGAGATGTCTTAAAAGTCATCGATGAACTTGGAGAAGTACCAGATCTTATCATGCTGGATCCGCCGCGTGACGGAGTGAATCCAAAAGCCCTGATGAAGATACTAAATTTCGGGGTCGACAGACTTGTCTATATCGCATGTAAACCGACTAGCCTGGCAAGGGACCTGGAGATGATCCAGGGAAGAGGATATAAGGTAGAGAAGATTGCATGTGTGGATTTATTCCCGAACACGGTGCATGTCGAGACGGTAGTTCTTTTGTCCAGAAAAACTCCGGATGATACGATAGAGGTCGACTTAGACTTGGATGAGCTTGATATTACCGCTGCTGAGTCAAAGGCTACCTATCAGGAAATCAAGGATTATGTGCTGAAAGAATTTGGCTTAAAGGTTTCAACTTTATATATTTCCCAAATTAAACGCAAATGTGGTATTGATGTAGGAGAACATTACAATATTTCACAGAAAGAAAATCAGAAAGTACCACAATGCCCGAAAGAAAAGGAAGATGCTATCCGAGCTGCTCTTGAACATTTTGCGATGATCTAAAGGTCATTGCTGATTTCAAGGAGGAATAGCATATGAAGTCATTATTCGAAGAAATGGGCGGTACATATACGCTCGGAGCAGATGGAATGTATTATCCGGATTTGGAACTTCCGGAGGAAGAACCGCATTACGGAAAGTACGGCAGAATGCGTCTGCGCTATCTGAAAGAACACCATAAGATGCTGTACAACACACTTTTGCTGGATGGAGAACTGGTCAAACATCTGAATGAGGTGGATGATACCGCTAATCAAAGAATGGAACTGTTGACCCTGCAAATGCAGGAGCAGCAGGGCATAAACGAAGCATTAAAGGCTCGTGATCAGATGGCATGGGTTGGTGCTTGCAATAACATCCGAAATGCGGCAGAGGAAATTGTTTTGAATGAATTGATATGTTGTTAAATCGAGAAGGAGGGAGTGATGAATTCCCTCCTTCTCGATTCTGAAGATATCATCTCTTTTGGAGAATGAAAAGGGATTTTGTAGAAAAATTTATGCTTATATACTAAAATGCACATAAGGAAATACAAAGCTCTACAAATTATTTATTTATGTGTAACGAATGATGATTTCCGGGTACTAACTTAGCAGAAAGGAGGAAGTACGATGGAATCAATGGAAGAAATATACCAAAACCACTCAAAAAAGGTCTATACGTTTCTACTAAGTAAAACATGTAACCATGAACTTGCAGAAGAATTAACACAGGAAACTTTCTTTTGCGCTGTAAATAGTATTAACAAGTTTAAAGGAAATAGCAGTGTATTGACATGGCTTTGTGGTATTGCTCAAAATCTTTGGCTCAAGTATTTAAGAGACAATAAATCATTTGAAGATTTATCAAATTATGAAGACATGTTGACAATTTCTTCTGCTGAAGATGAACTATTTATCCAGTGGGAAAATGTAGAGATATTGAAGTCGCTACATAATCTTGATGAACCGATGAGGGAAGTTATGTATTTACGGTTGATTGGAGAAATATCTTTCGCTCAAATCGGTGAAATAATAGGCAAAAGTGAAAATTGGGCTCGTGTTAATTTTTATCGTGGAAAAAAAAGAATATTTGAGGAGATGAAGAAAAATGAATAAAGAATTGCAGTGCAATATAGTCAATGATTTACTACCTTTATACATGGATGATTTGACATCCGAGGAAACAAATTCATTTATTAAAAAGCATTTGGAAGAATGCCAAAATTGTCAGAATGAATACCGGACGTTTAAAGCAGAATTAAGTAATTCAGCCAACAGGAATAATGCTACAAAAATGCAAGAGATTGATTATCTGAAAAAAATAAACATATATCAAAAAATGAATTTTGTTTTGGGTGCAATCATCAGCTTCCTGTTTGGGGCATGTTTACCTGTATTGAAAGTTGGCATACCTGTACTTCTAAACGGAGCAGTCCCTGATTATTATCTGGCACGACTTCAAATCGCATGGCATATCGGTCTTTTGAAAATGACAGTTTCTGGAGTAATAGTGTGCCTTATTTATATGATTATTATGTTTATAATCAAGAAAAAGCTAAACAGCAAAACCAGTCGAAATAGTCAACCGTAAAGAGAGTGGCCTGTATCCATCGCTTCAATCTGGTTTTGCAATAAATATAAGGGATGACAGCATAAAATGCTATCGCCCTTTTACATCATTTAGAAAGAGCCATGACTGCACTCCATATCAGAGTGAAAGCCGTGGCTTTTAACTTGTGGTTAAGTTTTTATCTCCATGATTAACAACTGCTCGATTGTGCTATGAATATCAGCTTGCTATAATAAAGACAACAAAGAGCTTTTTGTAATATCCTCAAAGGAGATTAAGATATGCCTATGAACATAGTCATCCAAGAGCAGCGCAAGCTACTTGGATTAACACAGGAACAGGTTGCTGATTATCTCGGTGTTTCTACTCCCGCTGTCAGCAAATGGGAGAAAGGTATCACAAGCCCTGATATTGGCCTTCTTCCTCCATTAGCCAGACTTTTGAAAATTGATTTGAATACATTGTTTTGTTTTAGTGAGGATCTGTCTGAACAGGAAATTGGATTTTTCTGCAACGAGCTCGCCAAACAAGCAAGGAATGATATTCTTTCTGCATTTGATGCTGCTGAAGCAAAGATACACGAATACCCACACAACGAACTGCTTCTTCTCAACATCACGATTATTTTGGATTCCATACTTTTGCAGACAGCCGATGATACTTTACCCATCGATAGCCTTGATACAAAGATTTCAGACTGGTATTTACATCTGGCTGAGAGCAATGATGAAAAGATACGAAATAGTGCTAACTATATGAGAGTTAACCGCTATATTCGTAAGGGCAAAACAGATGCTGCACAAGAGGTTCTTGATACAATTCAAGATAAAACTGACCTGATTAGCACATTGCCGGATAAACTTATGCTTCAGGTATCTATTTATATGCAACAACAAAAAGCAGAATTGGCTGCATTAGAACTGGAAAAGGCATTATTCAAAGAAATTACCAGAGTTCAGATGCTCCTAACGAAATTGATAGATGCTGAATTAGCTTCCGGAAACACAGAATCTGCTTGTAAAATTGCCGAAAAATCAAGTTCCATGGTAGATGTATTTGATATGTGGGAATACAACCGATATATTGCTTCTTATCAGATTTTGGAACAAAAGCAAAATGCAGATGCAACGCTTCATTTACTGGAACAAATGCTTGAAGCGCTCACTACACATTGGTCATTAACTGATTCCGTTCTGTATCACAGGATGGCACCCGAAACCAAAGCTATACAATCCCATGAGTTGATACCAGTTCTTCTCAATGGATTAGAAACTGATCCACAATGTGCATACCTTCGAGAACATCCAAAATTTAGGGAGATTATAGACAAATACAAAAACAAATGAGGGATACGGCTGCTACTACCTTTCGGAAGTAACAGCCGTGTTTTCAATTATCGCTCGTATTCTTTCTTCTTTTGCTTCTTTGGTTGTGGGGTTTCTTGTTTCGGCATTTTCAGCTGTTCGCTGATAGAACGCTTTTTCTTCTGAATTGGCTGTTCTTTCAATTCGGCATCAATCTGCCTGTTGGCTTCATTGAAAGTAGCAGAACTGTATTTATTCTTGTATTTTTCATACAATTTTCGTACTAAACCAACTCTGCCATCAGGACGGAGTTTTTCACGTTCCTGCATAACTGCATCCATATTTTCGGGTGCGATACCATCTCGGATTTCAAGAAACTCTGTCTTATCAGCTTCTTTCTGTTCAGACAGGGCAGCACGCTGCTGTTCCAAGGTTTCCAGAGCGTTCTCCATCTTTTTTAGATTCTGCTTTCTGGCAGCAATGCCGTTATCCTGACAATTAAGCTGAGAAAGCAATCCAGCCTTTTGGAATTTCAATTCTTCAATATCTTCGGTCAGAGCTGCAATCTGTTCACCCAGCTTACTTGCACGAATGAAATGAATCCCACAGTTTTTCTGTTCTGCAATCAGCTCTTTTTTCTCAGCGGTCTTGGCTTTGAATTCTGCCTTAACATTTTTGTATTCAGCCAGTATATCAGCCAAAAGGTTTTTCTGGGAAGTGACAGCTTCCTGCTGAGAAGTATTCACGATCAACTGATACTGAAGAAAAATCATGTTGTCACGCAGAGTTTCCAATGCAGAAGCGAGGGCAGGAATATTTTCTTTGACTGCTTTCATCAGCTTCTGCACCTGTTTTTTCAGTTCACGCAGGAGTTTGTTATCTGCCCTGATCTGGCGGTTCAGTTCGCAGCGGTCAGAAACAATTCCCATGGATTCCAGTTTTCTTGCGTGGTATCCTTCGTGTACGGTTGGCTGTTCAGTTAGTCCTCTGGCGGCATGACTGCGACAGTCTACACGGTCAGCAATACCATGGCGTTCCTGTTCTTCATTGACAATCATTTCCCAGCTCTTGCGCCATGCAAATATCTGTTCTTCGCTGTTCCAAAGTGCTGTAAGTGGGTTTTGTCTCCCATAGCGGGTGCTTTTAGGGGTCTTTGACGTCCTGATACATCCCTCAATTTTCTCAGCTTCAGATGGGGTTAAATACTGCCTTTTCTCCCCGAACTGATACATATATTGTTTCTCCCACCCCTGTGTTTTGGCGGTCTTGAACTCATCAGCAGTAAAACCACGTTCTTCGCCGCCACGCTTGCAAAGGTATTCTTTCTGAGTCTTTGTCTGCCACTTGCCGTGTTCATCTAAGGGACGCATGGTGAAAAGAATATGGCTGTGAGGATTATGCCCCGGAGGGTACGGATCATGGATGTTCACATCCGCACACATTCCAAGGTCAATGCCTTGCTCACGAACAAAACGCTTCAGCATACTTTTCCAGTCATCCAAAGACAGTTCTGATGGCAAAGCAACCACAAGCTCTCTCGCCAGTCGGCTGTCCTTTGTCTTTTCTACGGACTCGACAGCTTCCCAGAGTAGCTGTCTGTCCTTCCATTCTTCTGGTGCATACTGCGGAAGAAAGACTTCGCTATACAGACACCCGTGCTTTCTGGTGTAGTCATGGGTAAGTCCGTCATAATCATTGTAGAGTCGGGAACAGGATGCATAAGCGGCAGCTGCTATCACAGAACGGCCTGCGCCACGACTCACAACTTTTGCTTCTAAATGGAAATAGTTCACTATTTTCCTCCTTCCTGTGCCGCAGCACAATTTTTGTTTCTTTTTTGAAAAAGAAAATAGGTGCGGTGAATGCTGCGCCTATCTCTGCGATAAAACTGCCGCACCCGAAGGGCGTACCTTGTGTAGTGGCAGATTTTCGCAGGCAGTTAGCGCAAGGTAGGGTACAATTTGTACCCCTGAGTACAAACGCAGTATCGTTTGTACTTGCGGAAACTGCGTGGACAATGACAGCAAGTGTGGCATTGTACATAAGGCTCCAACGGAGCCGCAAAGCCTCGCAGAGCGCACGACCCCGAAGGGGATACCACCGCCCATTTTATGGGTGGTGAGTAAGTGCGCCCTTCGGGATAGCAGCGAAGCTGCCAAGGCTTATGCCTTCAATCGTCTTTTCAGCTCCATCTTCACATCATCAAGCTCCATAGTCTGAACTTCCGGGAACACGCTTTCCAATACGGCTCCCATCTGGATCAATCGTCTGGTTCTTGCCTTTCGCTCTTTCTGGCGGTTGCGTGCTTCAATCGCTTCCATTCTGTGCTGTGCCTGCAATAATTTCTTTTCATCTTCAGTCATAGGTCTGTTATTTGCCATAAAATCTCCTGGTATCGGTGTGGTACTGTAATCCGGTGTAGATGGTGCAGATACAATTCGTTTTGCAAGTTATAAGTTATCTGTGTACTGACAGGCGAATTGTTCCGCACCATCGGCTGTGAATTTAAGTACCGGAATTTAATATTTTTCGTGCTTCCTGCATATTGGCGGCTGCGTTCAACTCTCGGATATTCTGATTGTTGATTTTCAAAGGAACACAACGCTCCAATACTCGGTCATAAATTCTGGCTCTTGCCAGATCTTTCGGATGTTTCAACTCATCCAAAGTTAGATTGGTGGTTACAATCAGTGGTTTCTTGCTTCGGTATCGACTGTCAATCACATTGAATACCTGTTCCAAAGCAAATTCCGAACTTCGCTCAATTCCCAGATCATCAATAATCAGCAGACTGTATTTATTAAAACTGTCAATGAACTGGTTTCTGTCATCGGAATATATTCCGGTCAGCGTATTCAGGATTCTGGAAAAATTGGTCATCAGAATCGGAATACCTTTGTCCAACAGGGCATTTGCAATGCAGCCAGCGAAAAAGGATTTACCGGTTCCCACATCTCCCCAGAGAAGCAGTCCCAACGAGTTCGCTTTCATTTCTTCCCAATGGGACACATACTCATGGGCTTTCTGCATTTCCGGATTGTAGCCTTTATCATTGGAAAAGTTGTAATCATGCAGGGATTTGTCCTGCAATCCGTTTGTCCTCAAGCGTGACACCTGAATGAGAAATTCCTGATGCTTGCGTTCGGCTTCTTCTTTGTCGTATATTTCCTGCTGACAGCGGCATCGAACCGTAGGAAGGAATACTCGTTCCTTCAATTCAATTCGGTGCTGTCTGGGAGTGTGGCATTTGGAACAATACATCAGTCCGTCAGCTTCGTTCAAATATTCATCCTCTGCAAGCTCTCTCGGCTGAAATAATTCATCCACGGCGTTATTGATTGGTCTCATAGGCTTTCATCCTCCTTACATTCATAGGTTCGTTTGACAGGAGCAGGATGGTCACGCAATGCCCAGCTTCGTATGGTGGCTGCGTGACTGGAATACTGTTTTCCGCTGGATGCCATATAGCTGGACAGCTTTTCAATGTATTCCTGATAATGAGGAACCTCGTCCTTCAAAGCCTTCAGTTCTTCCGTACTCAGGAAAACATTTTGATAAGAGCCATAAGCGGTGCGGTCATCCTTACTCTCTGAATTTGTTCTTTTTATATTGTTCTTCTCTTTATTACTACTGGACAGTTTTCTGTCTGTCACAGAGACAGTTTTCTGTCCATCTGTAGGACAGTTTTCTGTCTGTTTTACGGAAAAAATTCTGTCCGTTTGATTCAATGCTTCCGGTGGATATTTAACGTATATCCTGTTTGGAAAACCTGCTCCCTGACGTTTACGGGCGATCAGATTTTCTTTCTCCAGAGCATTCAATGCGGTTTTGACAGACATTTCACTCTTGTGCATGGTTTCTGCCAGGCTCTTGATGGGGAAGAAAATGAACACATGACCTTGTTCATCTGTCCATCCGTCATTTTTCTGGGACAGCCTTGCTCGGTCGAGCAAAATCGTATAGAGAATTTTTGCAGTTTCATTTAGGCCATCCTTGTCCAGTAAAAATCTTGGGAACGCCATATACGGCGGTATCGGACTGCTTTGTGTTAGAAATTGTGTCATGTGTTCACCTCCCTTCTGTGAGATCAGCTTGGAGCAAACTTATTCTCCAAGAAAATCCCAATCCACTTCCTCATCCAGTTCCTGCTGTGTGACCGAAACGGCTCCAACCGGCACTTGCGACATTCCCACCATACAGCCTGCAAGAAATACCGGAAGTGTTTTCTCCATGGCGCTTTCTACAGAGGAAATAATCTGATTCACAAATCGTTCCTCACGTTCCCTGGTTTCAAAGTAAGGATCATCCTGACTGCGATAATAGCGGTCAAAGTAATCCACCAGAGCTACGGCAATCACATTGCTGTAGGATTTGAATTGCTGCTTGTCCATGTTCTGAAGATACTGCCATGCTCGCTTCTGGGTGTCCTTTTCCAGATTGAAGCGAAGATTTGTGCTGCGGATATTCTCGCTCATGGCTTACTCCTTCCTGCGAAGGCTCATAGAGGCGAGATATTCATAACCTTTGGCTGTCGCACAAATATCATCCAGAATAGTCACTCGGCTTTCATCGTACTGTCCAAAATGCTTGACCAGACAGCCGCCACCACCAACGATATACAGTCGCATCAGATCCGGATTGTATTCATAGCGGCGAAGCGTAGCAAAAATATCAGCCACATATCGCTTAGCCACGGAGGTAATACAGTCCAGATAGGGCTTGCTGATATCAGCAGTTCCGAAACGAAGTACCTGCTCAACAGTAGATTCTTCGATTTTCACGCCGAAGCTGTCCAGTACCGCATTCTTAGCGGCAATCATGCACTGGTTGGCACCGAACTTTTCTGTCCAACAGCGGCTCTCTACCGCCTTTTTATTGTTGATATACAGAATGTTCATGGTGCCGTTTCCAATGTCTGCCAAAAGATTCGTTCCCTTGAAATTTCCCAGTTGATTGATGATGGCAGGGTATCCCTGCGGGAAAAGACTGCATCCGACAAATCGAATGTAATAATCGTTGCCATTAAAACGGAAGTTCACTTCCTTGTTGCGGAGCAGATAGCTTCGGAAATCTTCACGCTGTTTGCGAATCCAGGTCAGTGGCAGACCGGCAGCCAGATGAACATCTGCTTCACGGATGCCGTATACATTCAGTTCTCTGGCAACCGCCATGAGCGTCAGAAGGTAATAGTCCTCATCCACAGCCTTGTCTGCGATAAATTCCTTGTGACCTTCTCCGATGCGGTAATAGATGCCGCCATATTCCAGAATGTTGCCGGAGAAGATCGGCTCGGTTTCATAGGCGGTCACTCCGGTAGGGGTAACTGTGTTTGCGGTCTTGATGTTGCCGTAGCCGTGATCCACAGCAATGATTTTGATGTTGTTCAGTTCTCTCATTTGGTCTGTACCTCCTTGTGCTTGTTCGTGTTCATAAAAAATGCCCCTTTCAGTAGATTTGCGTTGAAGTAGCACCGGATTTTCTGATTTGGTGCTGTTTTCATTGCAATTTCATTCTATTGAAAGAGGGCGCAAAACACATTGAGCGTGGATTGAGCGGAAATTGAGCAAAATTTATCTGTGGAATAAAAAATAGCTCTGCTATTACACAGAGCTACAATTGTTTATTTAATGACAATTCGTTCATTTATTTTACAAGGTGAATTAAGACACATTATCACAGTTAATGGATCAACATTATATTCTGTCGCAATAATGTGTGCATCTACCATTACTGATATTGTCCATGCAGAATCAATTTCACCTTTCGGAATTTTTATTCGTCGCTTTTGGTCATATTCTTCAAAAGCTTTCTTAATGTTTGTTCGCTGGTTGGCTTTTAATGAATTAAACTGCTTTAATGCAACCATGGGCATAATCCTGCTTTTAGCAAACATATTCGATACAGTTACCCATTTCACGAAATCTTTCTGAGATTTGAATACTATTTTATTTTTCATAACAATCCTCCCAAAAAGTTTTTACAGATAAAAATCGAATTTTCCCTTGAGCATTAAGTGTCGGAAGTAATTCTTTAATCATGTCACAATCACTTTCGTTAAAGTAATAGTAGACACATTCGTCAATATTAGATGCATTTATTGATTCAAATATATGAAAATCATTCCACGGAGATAATCCTAATATTTCTAATGTCCCCGTAATATTTTTGAAAGTATCAAAATGATAATTATCAGAAAAAGTTAATGAAGGATTAGCGGCTTTAAGCTGAATGGCATATCCCATATTTGCAGTCAACTTATTCGATTTAAGCGTCCAACTATCAACATCCTGTTTGATTTTGGGGTCATTATTATAGGCTATTGCCATTTTTTCAACAGCACTATTTGCTTGAGGAATTTGTTTGATCTGTAATTCTTTGTATGCGCCACAATGTGTTGTCAAAGCGTTTGAATACAAATAGAAATAATTCTCATCAATTTCTATTTCTTTTATTGGTGCATCGGGAAGTTGGTTTCTGAATGAATCGAGAAGATACACATCACTTTTCTTATCAAATTGCCCATGAATATGGTATGCCGGTTTATGTGTTGCTAATTCGAGATTTGCATCATAGTTTGTAGTAAATATGTTGTCGAACGCCTCTAAATAGGTGATGAATTTTTCCGGATATTCTTGATACAAGGTATTAAGTTTACCATCATTATATATTGCATATAGATAAGCAACTCTCAGAGCTTCCCTGACATAGTATTGCTCGGGATTTTGAGTATTGGTCTTGTGGCATACTAAATCATGAATTAAATAATAGTCTTCAAATCCTATATCAGTTATTCGTAATGTATCAATTTTATCTGCATATTGTTTTTTGAAAGACTTCAAAGATTCATCTTCTGCAGTACAATTTGTAAAATTATCGTATTTGTCCTCCAAAATATCTCTTGCTTCTAAAAATAATTGCCCTATATAATTTTTTAACAGGTACGGGAAATTCACAATGATATGTGATGGAAAATCATCTCTATCACAATTTTTTAGAATTCTCAATACTATTTGTTGCGTAGTATAATCAGTTTTATTAAATTGAATGTTTATACCATTTCCAACGAGTAAATTGTTCATATAGTTATATATCCCCTTCTTTGGTCAATAATTTTTCGCCTAAGTATAATCCGGCTTGCGCATACGTTCCAAGCAGTTCCTGTTTCTTTGCTTCAATCATATCAGGTTCAAACTCAAATACTGTTTCATAGATTTCCATAGCTTTCTGGAAATATGAAGTTGCCTGCGAAATTTCTCCCATAGTCAGGCTGATATTTCCCATCGCTTCTTGAACACTTGCATAATCCAGACCAGTATCAGAATTATATTCTCGAATTACACGGCAGAGCTTTCGCAGAGCAGACAAACCAACATCAGGCTGTCCCATATCCGTAAGCAATACAGCATAGTTTGTAATCTGCACAATGCTATCATGGTAATAGGCCAGACCATACTCATCTATGATTCTGATTGCCTGTTCCATATTTTCTTTAGCAAGTTCCAGCTTGCCATTCATTTTATACATACCGCCAAGATTTGCATACAGATTGGACAGGAGCAACGCATTCTCCGAAGTCATTTTCGGAATCATTGCAATGGCATCTTTCTGCATCTTGATTGCTTTATCTGGTTTCTTCTCATAAGCTGCCTGATAACTGAGCAGCAATGCCCGGTCAGCAATAGAGCCTACAGCCTTGTCCTTGAGCAAGTCAGACAGTTTATTTATAACCAATTCCATCCCCTGATAATAGCGGTAATTCTCCATATAAGGGAACACATCTTCCAAGAAACGAAGATATACCGGCATATCATCATTTTCAATCTGATTTATCACAAATTCAATGGTCTGGAACAACTGTTTATAATAAGAAACTTCTTCTCCATGACGCAGACAAATCTGCTGTAAGCTTTCCAATAAGGTGTGACAAGTCTGCACAGAAGGTTTTGTTTCTTCCATTGTCACTTCCTGCATCATTGGATGAAGGGCAATCATACGACCTTCCATTGCCTTGATGAAGCCTTTTTCAATCAGATCATTGACAGTATTCATATCACGCAGCTTTAACCAGTTCGCAAACAATCTGTTTTGAACACCGGAAAACGAAGCCAACGCAAGGTTTCTCATAATATCTGTTTCTGCTTCTGAAAGCTGATACAGAGAGAACAACGTGTGAATGTGGTCATAATAGGTCGCCTTGCGACTTTTGCCGTCTTTGGAGATACCGATAGTATCGGTGGCATCCAGGGCGACTTTTTCTTCTTTTAGCTTCTTTAACAGGAGCAACGGCTCCATAATTCCACTTTCCAACAAACGGGCTGACATTTCTACAGCAAGAGTATGACTGTGTACTGTTTGGATGATTTGCTCCAAAATCGTGCGATTCTTTTCAGCATCGGAATAGAAGCAGCCCATCAGTTTAATCAAAGCATCTGTATCCCCAATTTCTTCCAGATTCATGAAAGTATAGTTGTTAAAGCTGCTTCGGGTAGTAAACAGAATACGGCAGCGATATTTCATCACAACCGACAGCAAACCATCCTGCGATGCTGTAGTATTAAAATTATCAATGATAAATAAGGTGTCCTCTTTCAATGTACGCAGAAAACGGTTATGTTTGCGGAACCGTTCTTCATTGTCGTCATCCGGCAGATCATCTGCAAAATCCATATCTGAAATATCTTGTTTTAAATTGCCAGTGTAGGAAAGGTACAAAATATTTGTGTATTCTTTGCTATGAATTTTAGCATAAGCCTTTGCCAATTCACTTTTACCAATGCCGGCGATACCTTGCAGAAATACCTTTCCATGACTACATAACAACTGATGTAAAGTTACAAGTTCATTGTCTCGTCCACAGAAATGACGGCATGGCTTTTGGGTACCGCCATCGTAGATAAAATCTTTCACGGCCGGAGAAAGATTTCCAGCAGATAACAGATTCTTAGTATTTACATCTCGCTTTACAAAAGTACGTTCCATGCCAAAGCATAAAGCAGAAGTTAGAAATACTGCTTCATCCATTTCTGTTTCACAAGGATAATTCTCGAGAAGCCGAGCCTTGGTTTTATCTGATATGGTTGTATCCTGCACCAGAATGTTATAAATCTCTTGCACCGCCATAGTACTGTCATACATCAACGGAAGCACATTTCTGTGCATATCAGCAGCGAGTCGGTTTCGATTGTGGTTATCCATATAATACATGGTGATACGAGGACTGATTTTTGCTTGTCCATTGAACCAACGGCATACCAGACCATTATCAAAATCAAAATCCAGAGATTCGTCTGAACTTAAAAAGCTGACAAACAACTGGTACATCATGTCAATCTGATTCATACTGTGGGCATCACTGATATAGTTACGAATGGTGGTGATGACTGAACTGAAATCTAAATATTCCATAGACAGCCCTCCTTCAAAAATAGTCAATTTACGCTCAATCCACGCTCAATGAAGATTTAGACTGTTTGTTCTAAAATGAGTGTAGATTGATGGAAGCGTTCTGCTAAATATTATAGCACGGCTTTCAAGTCTACGAAAGAGCATAGGTAAGTGATTTGAAAGGAGGGGCTCATGGAACAGAATATAGCATTTGAACGATGTGTGGATTTTCTGGCTCGTATGATTGAGAAATACGGGCAAGAGCTCCTCGATGAGATCAATGCAGATGAAGATGGTGGGGCAAGAACTAAAACAGAAGATACAAAGTCAGCGTAAATGGGTGTCGAAAATGTCGGCATCCATTTTTTATATTTTGAATATATTGAAAAACTGAAAATCAATGGTATAATTAAGTTGGGACAAATAATTGAAACAGTAATTCGATATATGCCATATGGAATATAATGGGAGGCAGCAATCATGGATAGCAGAAAACGTATGGGGAAAGATAAAGATGGAGTGATTTTCCCTGTTGCTCCAAATCTTTCTGAAATGAGTGATAGTTATTTGGATTTTATAGAAGCAATCAAAAAAGAAATTGAGAACCAGAGATTAAAGGTTGTACTGAATGCAAATTCCAGTATGATCTGTCTCTATTGGAATATTGGTAAAGCTATTCTGCAAAAGCAGGAGGAAGAAGGCTGGGGAGCCAAAGTCATTGACCGCATGGCAAAAGACCTGAAAGATGCGTTTCCGGATATGTCCGGCTTTTCTCCAAGAAATATTAAGTATATGAGAAAATTCGCAGAGTGCTGGCCGGATTTTGAAATTGTGCAACGGGTCGTGGCACAAATTCCATGGCGTACCAATCGTATGTTGCTTGACAAATTGGATACACAGGAAGAACGAATCTGGTATGCACATAAAACCATCGAAAACGGTTGGAGCAGTACGATTCTGGATTTGCAGATTCAGAGCAAATTGATTGAACGTACAGGAAAAAGTGTCAATAACTTCCCTGTTGCTTTACCACCTGCGGATTCCGATATGGCAAATCAGATTTTCAAAGATCCGTATCTGTTTGATTTCCTTGGTACTGATATGCCAAGGCGAGAGGTTGAGATTGAACGTAAGCTGACAGAGCATATCCAGAACTTTCTTTTGGAGTTGGGACAGGGATTTGCGTTTGTAGGCAGACAGGTACATCTGGAAGTGGGCGGAGATGACTTTTATATTGATCTTTTGTTCTATCATCTGAAACTTCGCTGTTATGTGGTAATTGAACTGAAAGCTTGTGATTTTGAGCCCGGTTTCATCAGTCAGCTCAATATGTATCAGAATGTTGTAAATGATATTCTGCGTCATCCGAGTGATAATCCGACTATCGGATTGCTTTTGGTTAAAGGTAAAAATCAGACGGTAGTTGAGTATTCTCTTGCAGGATACCAGAATCCAATTGGCGTAGCAGAATGGAAAAACCAGATGGTAAAAGCACTTCCGGAAGAACTGAAAAGCAGCTTGCCGTCTATTGAAGAAATCGAAAAAGAATTGGAGTAAAAAGTGCCACAGGCCGTGGCACAATTACATATCACCCTATGGATGGAGGTGGTTAGGAATTGAAAACAAGAAGATGTTACATATACACACGAGTATCTACCTCGATGCAGGTAGATGGATATAGTTTGGATGCACAGAAAGATAAGCTGAAAAAGTATGCGGAATTTCAGGATATGGTAGTTGCGGGTGAATACTCTGATGAGGGAAAATCCGGTAAGAACATAGAAGGTCGTCCACAATTTTTGCAAATGCTGAAAGATATTGAGTCAGGCAAAGATAAGGTTGAATTTGTCCTTGTATTCAAACTTTCCCGATTCGGAAGAAATGCAGCCGATGTACTTAGTTCCTTACAGCGTATGCAGGATTTTGGGGTCAATCTGATTTGTGTAGAAGATGGCATAGACAGTTCCAAAGACAGCGGGAAATTGATGATTTCTGTCTTATCTGCGGTTGCGGAAATTGAGCGTGAAAATATCCTTGTTCAGACTATGGAGGGGCGCAGACAGAAGGCTCGTGAGGGAAAATGGAATGGCGGTTTTGCTCCTTATGGATATAAGCTGGTAGATGGTTATTTATATATTGCAGATGATGAAGTCGATGTGATTCGCATTATTTTTGATAAGTATGTGAATACAACAATGGGAGCATCTGCAGTTGCAACGTATTTGAATGAGCATGGCTATGTAAAGAAAAAGCGCCAGAATAACACGCTGGATATGTTTTCAGCACATTTTATCAAGTCAATTTTAGACAATCCGGTTTATTGTGGAAAACTCGCTTATGGTCGCCGTAAGAATGAAAAGATTGCAGGAACCCGTAATCAGCATCATATTGTGAAACAGGACGATTACCCGGTTTATGATGGAGTACATGAAGCAATTGTTTCGGAAGAAGTATGGCAGATGGCACAAAGGAAACGTCAGGAAACAGGTGTCAAAAGCGAGAAAATTTATAATCAGGAACATGAAAACATCCTTTCCAGTATTCTTCGTTGTCCTGTGTGCGGGGCTGCGATGTACGGCAATGTAAATCGTAAGAAGAAAAAAGACGGAACCTTATATAAGGATTATTATTATTATCATTGCAAACACCGTACTACGGTAAATGGTCATAAATGCGGATACAGACGACAGTGGAAACAGGAAATGGTGGACGCTGCGGTAGAAGAAGTGATCAGAAAACTGGTTACAAACCCGAAGTTTGAACAGGCAATCCGTCAGAAGATTGGTTCCAGAATTGATACAGAAGAATTGGAAACCGAACTGGAACAGCTTCGTAAGAAACTTCATCAGCTAAACGGAGCAAAAGCAAAGTTGGGACAGCAGATGGACAGTCTTGATGTAACAGACAAGCATTATGACCGCAAGTATCAGGATATGGAAGAACGCTTGTATAAGCTGTATGATGATATTGATTCTGTGGAAGAAGAAATTGAGGAAGTGGAAACCAGAATCTATAATGTGCGTCAGCAGAAAATTTCCGGTGACAACATCTATCAATTTCTTCTGTATTTTGATAAACTGTATGATAAGTTCACGGATGCTGAAAAGAAAGAGTTTCTTAACAGCTTCATTGAACGAGTTGATATATACGAGCAAGAGCAGCCGGATGGCCGTTTCTTGAAGCACATTAAATTCAGATTTCCTGTCTATTTTAATGGAAAGGAGATAGAGGAAATGAGTTGGGACAACGAAACAACAGTCGAGACGGTCTGTTTGCTGTCAAGGAAAGATAAATAAAGGCTAAAAAGTGGCGTATTTCCGGGCTTTTTGTAAGGTTGGTATCATCAGAGAAGCCTTGCGGAAAGCTCGGTTTTCTTGTATGGAAACATATCTACTTTTCGGTCTGACTGGAGAGAAATTTAGTACCGGAGAATAGTGGTAGGGTTTAGGCTGTGGATTAGATGTCAGAGGTTGTGACACCAGGATTGTTATCAGAGCCGACCGCAGTTTAAGCCACTCGATACTAAGGGGCAGACTTGGCAGTGGAATAGATGACGGGAGGAGTGTGAGACATGGACATTAAGCCTATTGAAACCAAATATAATGGATTTAGATTTAGAAGTCGCCTTGAGGCTCGATGGGCCGTCTTTTTCGATATGATTGGATTAAAGTATGAATATGAGATTGAAGGTTTTGAAATGAACGGAGTAAGATACCTTCCAGACTTCTACATTCCAAGTCTTGACAGATGGTTTGAAATAAAAGCAAAATCGCTAAGGGAAAAAGAAATCAAAAAATGTGAGGAATTTTGCCTTGACAAAGATAACGAGAACATTAAGTTCTCTGTATTAATTGGGTCTCCAGAAGCGGTTAAAATAGATGACTTTGCAGGTGTTATAGAGTATGTATGGGAATGGCCATCAGAGAAATATCCGGAAAATGTAAGAATGCTGGCTCCGCATGAATTATCAGAAAAAGAGTATTATTCTAGATTTGTTAGAGGACTCTGGGTAGTTCCAGATGTAACGGAAGATGAACTTGCCTGTGCTGCAATTGCTGCGAGAGAAGCAAGATTTGAATTTGGCGAATCTCCTAAGATTCCCAATAATTACAAGGGGGATTAATAGTAATGTACGTATTAGATACGAATGCATTTTATTATGCAGCTGGAATATCAGAATGTACTTATGATGTGGAAAAGCTTCAGAAACTTGTTGATGAGAATGAAGTGTTTATATCGTCAACGAGTTTATTTGAATTTTTAATAAAATTTCGCAATGATATTCAGACAATTCACAAAGGTGGAAAATACCTATGGGAAAAGAAAATAAAATTAGCTGGTAACGTGATTAATCCACTTCCTAATAATTTTACTGGCGATATAATAAATCTTACAGAAAGTGAATTACAAACTTTATGTTCTAACATACTTGAAAATAAAATTGATGCTGAGAGCCGGTTTATATCTATATTATTTGATATGTGTCTATTCTCTGGCTTTTATTTTTCTGCGATGTCTGATGGAGTAGAACCTTCAGGATTTTGTTTTGAAGTATTTGAGAAGGCGTTTCGAATGTTTGCAAACATAAATCTTGAAGTATTTGTTGACATATTTACAGAAGGATATAAAACAGATGATTGCGAAAACTATGTTAGAAACTGTTTCTATAATCTGCTGGCCTTTGAACTTGAAAAAGGAATCCCGTTCATCGAAAGAGCAAAAGCTGTTAAAGACGAAGATGAAATCCCGGATATAGATGATTGGCTTTCTTCAGAGGATTATTCCCATGACACAGAAAAATTGAGCAACAAAATGAAGGCAAAAACAAGCACAGCTTTCTTACAAAGACTTGCTATTAAATATTGGAAGAGCAATAATGATCCAGAATTGAAGAACCATATATCAAAGCTAAAAAGTATATTTGATAAAAAAGTGAAATTAACTGCATTGCAGGATTATTATTACGATACACTTGTTGGTATTATGACCAAAGGTGCAGCACTTTGGAAAAATGACTTATTAGATGCAATTATTCTCTGTAACGTTCAAGATTTACATGTCATGATTACTTATGATAATGGTGTAATTAAGAGGATGGAAAAGAGAAAATCTGAGTATCCTAAATATCTGGAAAGCATTAATGTGATAAATACGTTGAAAGAATAAACAATGAAGACTCCCCATCACCGGAAATTATCCAGTGGTGAGGAGCCTTCGTGCGTCTATGAAGTTATGCATCTACATTAATGCTGACGCCGGATTTTAATTCAACTGTGATGCGGTCATCCCAGATGGTGATCTGCTTGATCCAGCGTCGAACCAGTGCTTCATCAAATTCAGTAAGGAGGGCGGTCTGCTGTGAGATGTAACCCTGCAGGTCATTAATTCGCTTTATCTGTTCGTCCCTTGCGGCGGTATCGACGGTTGTTTTCTGGCGGAGTTCTCGGAGCCTGAAGATCTCATCCGCTATTTCGTCGTAGTCTTCTTTGCTGTTGGCTTTCTGGATTAACTCCTGTTGCAGGGCCATCAGATTTTCGTCAATGCTGTCAATGGTTGTTGCCTGTGATGCCCGGATAACTGCGGCAATGTTAAGCTGGAGCTGTGCCTGATAATTGCTTTTGTCACCAAGCATTTGATTGATGGCTTTGACAACGGCATCCTGAAGAACCAGATCATTGATGGTTCGAGCGTGGCACTCAAGCCCGGTGGATTCTAACCTGCTGATGCAGCGCCAGACAATGGACTTGACGCCTCGATTGTTCCAGTGGAGTCTTCGGAACATTTCGCCACATTCTCCACAGATAACTATTTGAGAGAAGCAGTGGTTGCAGCTATAGCTTCGTTTCTTGCCGTTGGCACTGGTTTTTACCACTCGCCTGCGGACAAGTTCTTCCTGTACCTGCAGGTAAATGTCTTTCGGAATAATGGCTTCGTGATCGCCTTCTACATAGGATTGTGGAACAAGACCGTTATTTTTAACTCTGGTTTTGTTAAGAAAGTCGGTGGTGTAGGTCTTTTGGAGCAGGGCATCATCGATGTACTTCTCATTACGGAGAATTTTGTTGATGGTGCTTGTGTGCCACTTTTTTCCTCCGGCACCGGTAAGAATACCGTCACGCTCCAGACCGGCGGCAATCTTGTCCATACTGAGACCTTCTAAATATTCTCGATAAATACGCTTTACAGTTTCGGCCTGTTCTGGATCAATGACTAAATTCCCATCTGCGTCCTTTGTATAGCCAAGGAAGCGATTATGGTTGATTTGTACCTTGCCTTGCTGGTAACGATATTGTAATCCCATCTTGACATTCTGACTTAAGGACTGCGATTCCTGCTGGGCCAGAGAAGCCATGATGGTGATAAGGACTTCGCCTTTGGCATCCATTGTATTGATGGACTCTTTTTCAAACAGAACCGGTATGTTCATGTCCTTGAGCTGCCTTATGTATTTCAGGCAGTCCAGTGTGTTTCTGGCAAATCGGCTGATGGACTTGGTAATGATCATATCAATGTTACCGGCTTTGCAGTCATCAATCATACGATTGAATTCTTCTCGCTTTTTGGTGTTGGTGCCGGATATACCGTCATCAGCATAAATTCCGGCAAATTCCCAATCAGAATTTTTCTGAATGTACTCTGTGTAGTGCTCGACCTGAGCTTCATAACTTGTAGCCTGCTCATCGTTGTCTGTACTGACGCGGCAGTACGCTGCGACTCGGAGTTTTGGCTTTTCTTCTTCCTGCTTTCTGGCGTTGCTTCCAACCTGTCGCCTTGCAGGAATTAACATTACATTTCCCATTATTTACTCTCGCTTTCTATGAGGCTGTACAGATATTCTGCCTGTTTGACGGGATTGTCATAAAGGGCAGTGACCTCACCCATATGGAAATGGGTAGGTATCTGTAGCTTCCTCATTTGTGTTTGCTTATTATTTCGTCCGAGTACTGTGGCTCGGCGCTTACGTTCCGCCTGTGCTTTTTGATAGGTGTCTTCATCGATAATGGCAGGATAGAAACCGTCACCAAGATAATGGGCGGTTTCCATCAATCTCTTAGCAGTGCCGTGATAAGTTTTAATTCCGGCAGCAGATGCAGCCTTTGTTAAGGACATACCACTCAGATAATTTTTGTAAAGCTGTCTGAGCTTATCGGCAGCCGGTTGATCGATAACTGCAATACCGTTTTCTATTTTATAGCCAAATGGTGTGTGGCCCATCTAATCACCAAGTCTTGCATAAAAATGTTGGGCACTGTGCCAGATAGTAGTGAGCTCGGCTGCTTCCAGTGGAGGTGTCCACTTTGTTGATTCCTCTATAAATGTCTGATATGCCTTGTCGCTGTCTCCGTATTTCTTGATGACACGACCGGCAAAACGGGACAAGGTGGCATTACGGCTTCCTTCAGGAATAGAAGTGCCGTCGTATTGACCGTCCGGTAAATCTTCATCAAACAGGTCCTCATCCAAGAACTCAGTCAGATTCATACGTCCCGGATAAAGGGCAACATCTGCAGTGATCGTTCCAAAGAAGAAACGTGCTGCGTCCAGTGCCTGTGTATCAAAATAAGGGAAGATGGAATTGACCAGCTTCTTCATATCGCTGTAAAGAGAGGAATCCGATACATATTCGATTGGAAACAGAACATGGAATTTTGGCCTTGCCGCCTTGCCATTTTTCTCACGATTATTGTAGCGACTATAGTGGATCGCAAAGCTGACGCCAGGAAAGGCCTGCATAATATCATCAGGAGTGACCCAGTCATTCGGATTTTCAGAGTGGTCGTTATCGCAATCCACAGGAAGGCAGTCGCTGCCAATGAAATTATCGCCATTGCGGTAACTGTTTTTATATTCGGCGCAGACATAGTCATGGCAGATGGCAGCTTTAAGGCTGTCTTCATCTAAAATGACATGCTTATGCGGATAGGAGCAGTTACCGGGATTTCCGGTAACGTCTGCAGAATAAATGGTGAACATTAGTCATACACCTCCTTGGATTCATCTTCCAGAACCTTGGTGATAAATTTTAAAGCACGGATCATGGTTTCCAGTTCGCAATCACCACCGAGGCAGACCTCAAAACCGTTACTGCCACAGTGAGTGGTATAGCTATGGATTTCCATGTCTGTGCAGGCTGCATCTTGAATACGAAAATAGGTGCGTCCACCGTGACCGGTATCACTGCCACAATAGCCCGTGGTTCCAGCCTCAACTTCTAAGATATTGCAGCTGATGACGTCTCTACTGTATGTTGTGATTTCGGTTCCGTCTTTTAATATCCTTGAATTTTCTTTTACTTCGTACATGTGTTAAACCTCCTCAAGATTTTCAGTGAAATAGCGCAGACGGTAATTTTTCCACTTGGCTCGTTTGATTTCTGCTTCCATGCCAGGAGATATATGACTTCCAAAGACCCAAATTTCAGAACATTTGCTCATGATGGCATTTCCAAAGAAAAGGCCAAGTTCACGTTCTTTCGGGTCGTTGTCGTTCAAAAACTGTGGAAACAGCAGGTGTGGTGCGATGGGAATGCATCCTTGCTCTACTGCAAAGCGGCTGTAGGTTCTGGCAGCAACTACGTTCTTTTCGATGTCTCCGGCAAAGGGAGAGCAGATATACACGATTGGTCTGAAAGCTCTTAGCGCACGGGTCTCGTTTTCGATTGAAGAAAGAGCACCGAAAGCAGTAGGGTCAGGATAGCCTTCGTTGTTGTATTTGCTTATTGACATGTCAGATTCCTCCTTTCCGGATGGACATGGAAAAAGGACGCCCATCTCTAATATCCATTGGAGATGAACGCCTCATTTTGATGTAAACAGAAATGAAATTTTTATCTCCACTACTAAATGGAGATGAGTTTGGCGTTTGGCCGAAAAAATCTAATCTTTTTTATAAAATGGTGTCGCATAGCCATCGGCTCTTAGCAGTAGCCCTTGGGCCCAAGGTTGGTGTGCGGCCCATTTGCTCACAAACTGCATCCAATGACATGCTGGGATCAGCTTCGATGACAACTTCATCGTGAATATGCATGACAATAGAACAGTAGCGGAGTGTCTGCATAGCGTAGCAAAGAATATCACGGGCAGTGGCCTGTACGATGTTTTCGACAAATTTCGGACCGTAGGAATCAAGACGTTCCCACTTCTTGGTGCTTCCGATGCCTTCATAGGTAATACATTGACCACCGAATTTATTCGTACCAATCTTCGGTTTCACATATGCCAGTTTTCTTTCTGATGGGAGAGTGATAAAAAGCATACCGCTTTTGCAGGAGAAGGTAAGACCATATTCCGAGGTAGTATGTTTGAACTTTACAGCTTCCATGATGGCACGGTCTACCTCCCACCAGAATTTGACGATGTTTGGATTGGACTGTCGCCATGCATCCACCAGCGGGGGAAGTTCATCTTCGGTAAGCCCCATATCCAGAGCACCCATTGCTTTTAGTGCACCCACAGAACCACCGTATCCAAGGGCAAGTTCTGCAATTTTACCTTTTTGTCTGAGATGACCATTGATACCGTGTTTTTCAACGGGAACCTTAAACATTTGACTTGCAGAGGCACAGTAGATGTCGCCACCTTTGGCGAAGACATCTTGACGCCATTTTTCACTGGCAAACCATGCGATGACACGAGCTTCAATAGCAGAAAAGTCAGCCACCAGAAATTGTGTACCTTCTCTGGGGATGAAAGCGGTGCGGATAAGCTGCGAGAGTGTATCCGGCACATCTTCGTAGAGGAGTTTAACGGCTTCAAAGTTGCCAGAGCGTATCAATGAGCGTGCTTCTGCAAGGTCTGATAGATGATTTTGTGGTAGATTTTGCAACTGGATATTACGACCGGAAAATCTGCCAGTGCGGTTGGCTCCATAAAACTGGAACATGCCACGGGCACGACCATCGGCACAAACGGTCTTTTCCATTGCCTGATATTTGCGGACGGGAGATTTGGCTAGCTGTTGCCTTAAGGTAAGAACTTGTGCGAGCTTTGGAGGAGCGGTCTTTAAGAGATCTGTGACAGCTTTCTTACCAAGAGTATCTGTTTCCAATCCGTTATCGGAAAGCCATGCCTTCATCTGCTGGACGGAGTTCGGATTTTCAAGTTCCGTGATTGTTTTCATAGTATCTGTAAGTTCTTTTCGAGAGCGAGTATCCATCTCAATGGCGGCAGCAACAAGATCCATATCCAAGCGGACGCCACGATCATTGATTTTTTGATCCAGATGGTATTCATCCCAGATCTGAGCTGGAATCGGGAACTTTGCGAGTCTCTGCAGGATGCCCATTTCCGTTTCTACATCACGTATGTTATATTTCTTGAACATGGCCCACTTGTCCGGAGCTTGGAAAGGGCGGTTTCTTGTGCGTTGACCATTGGCTTTGGTAGGAGCACAAGGCTGGCAGAAGTATTTGATGAGATCTTTACCTTCTGAGAGTTTTTGCTTTTCAAGTCCCAGAACAGCGCCGACACCTTCCAAGGAGAGTGGAAGCCCCATCGTGGCGGACCATATCATAGAGCACCGCCAGCTTTCCGGTTTCAGATATTCTCCGGTCGGATAACCTAAGAAACGAGAAAGACAGATACGTTCAAAGGTAGCGTTGAAGGCCCACTTGATGACACATTCATCCTCTAGAGCAAGAAGGATTTCTTTTAGAATTTGTTCTCCGCAGGCAAGATCAATGACCTGAACGGGCTGGCTATCTACACTGTAGGCAAAGAATAAGATTTCAAAATCACGTGACTCTACATAGCGATATACTCCAGTTTTCTGAAGTAGCACATCGCTGTAGGTTTCAATGTCGATACTAAGTGTTTTCATGAGATTGTCCTTTCTACAAAACAGGCAGCAGAGAAATCCCTGCCGCCAGCCGTGTTACTGTTTATCTTTATTGGATTTGTATTTATTGATGTCACGACGAATGTGGTATACCGCATAACGAACAAGGTAAAAAATGATTTTTCCTACGTTGTAGATGATGAAGCCGTATACTGCTACAAAAAAAGTATAGGCGATAACGTTAGCAATAAATAGATTTAAGATTTCTGCAAATTCATTCATAGATTGTCTCCTTTTGTCAGAAAATGTGCTGGCGGCAGTGAGTCCACCGCCAGCAGGTTGATAAGTTACTTAAAGTCTTTCATGCGCTTTTTGTGGTATTCGAGGTCACGCTTGTCCTTTTCCTGCTCACGCTTTTCACGTTTATGGTCGTTGATGATACTCTGAATCATAGAGATTGCAGTAGTAAGACCGACGCAAGCGAAGCAGCCGATACAGATGTTTACAAGAATTGTGCTAATCACGATTGTCTCCATAGTTTGCTACCTCCATTAGTCAAGAAAATCATCGTCGTCATCAGTTGCAAAGTCAGATTCAGCAGATGCCTTACCGCCAAGAGGCTCGCCATCACGAATCTTCTGCAGATTGTTAAGGCCGCAGGCGATGCCTTTATTGCCAGAGCTGTTGAAAGCGTAAAAACTGATGCTGGCACGACCGTAGACTCCAGAGTAAACCTCAGAACGAGTGAGGATAGGATTGCGGTCTGCATCTACGATACCAGGTGCAGAGGTTGCATTTGCATTCACAAAGTAGCTGCCAGCGTATGCAGGATCATCCGGTCTTTCAAGATCTCCATCACGAAGTGGCGTTTTAAGTACGGAAAGAGCAGGTACGGACTTACCATTGCCCTTGAGCTTTGCCTCACCTTCACGGTATGCAGCCTCGATAGCGGCTTCAATCTTTGCAACAGTCTTTGTGTCGGATTTCGGGATAATCAGGCTGACACTATACTTCGGAGTGCCACCGTTGATAGACTTAGGTTCCCAGACATTGGCATAGCTCCAGCGTGTGTTAGGACCAGTGATAACCTTCATGGGATTTGTCATTTTTACATTTTTACTCATTGTCATATTCCTCCATAAAATCATTTTTTGCTGTGTTCATTGCCGGGCGTTTATCGCTTTCCGGCACAAGAGTAGGTTTGCCTTGTGGCTTTTCAATATAGGCTGCAAGGAGTTCCTCGAAGCGAGATTTGCCGAGTAGCTTTTGCATAGCAGTGATACCAAGTAGCTTCTTTTCATAAGGGTCAAAACCAGCAGCTTCGACAGCTTTAGATACGGCGTTTTCGTTGGTATATCTGCGGTTGGAGCGACCCTCGACCAGTTTCCAGCCTGTCCATTCTTTACCGCTGATTGCCTGCTGAAGTGCATACTCCTTGATGTCGTTGGCCCAGGAGACCAGTTCATCGACATGGGAAAGGATAACTTCGATTTCCGAATCTTCCAACAGAGGTGGTAGTTTGAAATCGTGCTGTGCGAGTAAAAGATTGGCTTCTGCTCTGGCCCTGCATTCGTGCTTTGCCTTGCAGAATCCGCACCATTCACCGCACAGGAAATTTCCATCACCGGCAAAGGCGAGGTCGGCGGTAGGTTTCAGAACTTCATCGGCCCACTGATACAGGTCATCCTTACTGACGTCATAGGTAGAAACGTTCTGACGCCTGGGCTGGTAGATGGTCATGCTGACCGTATCGATGTCATAAATATCATCGAAAAGCTCCAGAGCGCCAAGGGCGTAGCATTTCATCTGTGGATTGTCTTCAACGGAAACAAGTATTCCAAGACCGTGTTTGTAATCAATCACGTGCATAGTTCCATCGCTGATGAGAATAGCATCTGAGGTTCCGAAGCCTTGTTCCACCCAACGGGAAAAGTCCACTCGTTGTTCAATCAGAACAACTGGATCGGAGCAGGTCTGCTTGGCATCTTCCAAAAGCTCCATAATAAAGCTGGCGTACCCTGTGGCACAATCTTCCATTTCGGCGTTGTACCAATTTAGGCTTTTTGTTGGAACAGTAGTTTTCATGCCGAGAGCTTTACGAAGCTTGTACTCACAAAGAGCGTGTGCGTCGGTACCTTCTGCAGCATAATCACTACCTTTATCCTCATAGGTTTCGCAGAGCCTTGCTGACGGTGGGCAGTGAAGCCATCTGTCAGAAGAGGATGCGGAGAGGAGTGCATGTCCTTTTGGTGGCATATTAGAGCACCTCCACTTCCCTGAGCAGGGCTTCATAATGTTTCGGATCTACGAGTGACAGCTTGCTTGCACCATATTTTTTAAGAAGCTCTCGAATCTCAGCCGTATGTCCAGCACGAGATTTGTCAGCCAGAACAGCTCGAACCTCTTCAAGGGTCAGTGCAGGTTTTGCTTTCTCCTCTGTATTAGCAGCAATATTTTCTCTTTGCTGCTGAGCATCGGATGAAAACTGATGTGCGAGCCAGTTTGCCGCATCGTTAATAGCAGCGGCAGCATTTCTGAGTTCTTCGATGGTCATAGCCATATCGTTCATTTTTGACATTTGTTGTTCCTCCTTCCTTGGATTGTCTGTGTACGGCGATGAGTCTAAGATTCTTCGCCATTCTTGCGGATACCTGACTGATTGCTGTGAGAGTAGCAATTACTTCTGCGTCAGTGCCGCTTCTGTTGTGAAAGGTCTGTTTCACGGTGTTCACCTCGCTTTCTGTAGGTCGCTTTGTTTCGCCTTACACTACTCAATGGAGGTGAGATGGCCGTTTGGCCGAAAAAATATAAAAACTTTTTTGAAAAGAAAAATCGTCCCCTGAAAAAACAGAGGACGACCATTCATATTAGATGTAGTCCTTAAGCTCGGAGCGGAGCTTCTGGAACAGCTTGTCCCTACGATATACGAATGTATTACGAGAGAGGCCCATTTCCTTGCCGCAGTCACGTTCCGATTTTCCTTCCATAATAAGCTTACAGATAAAACGACCTTCCGGGTCCAGCTCATTCAGCTTTGCATAGAGGGCATGAAGAAGCTCTGTGTCCTCCATTAATTCAGCAATAGCTGCGGATTCATCTGGTATGTCATCAAGCCAGCTCTTTTCATTTCCTTCACCGTCGCTTACGGTGTTATCGAGAGAAAGCTGGTCGCCAGCCTTGGCATACGGACAGGTCATACAGTCCATGTCGCACAAATAGCGCTTGCTTGCAGGGCAGACACAACGACCATGTTCCTGCTGACGCTTGCGATAGGAATTGATGTCACGATAGTAGTTCGTGTAGAACTCCTTGTTAACATCCACCCAGCTTTTAGATTCCTTGATGTAGATACGATATTGTTTACTCTGATTTGCATTTTTTGACATATAAAAACCTCCATCTTGTTAATCCGAGATGGAGGTTCCTTGCTGCTACCGGTAAAAGGGTATAGTGGTATCACGGTCAGGAGAAATCTCCATCTCATGTGTGCCACCAGCCTTTCCAGTTGCCGGGAGCGATATATTCTGTTGTGTGGTCACCTCAGCACTGGAAAGCTGTCTGCGCAAACTGCTAAAGTGAGCGTTATAGGAAATGAGTGAAACTTTGTTTCTGCATCGCTGAATTAAAATTTGCGATGGCAAACGTAAAATTGACAATCGGATAATTTTGTGATATACTTTTTTAAAGCATGTATCTATATCCAGATGCGCTGCTCACTTCCTATGGCTTAAGTATATAGGAAAGTGCGATTTTTACCGAACAACACTGTACACGCCTATACACGGTTGTACATGCTTGATTCAAAATGGAGGTGTTTGGGATTGGCAGAAACTGAATTCAAAGTGTTTGCTCAAAAAATAGCAACGTATTTTCAAGGAGAAATGTCTCCAGAAGAATTTACGAGGACACTTTTTAAGAAAATTTATCTCAATCCCAATGGGGACACTCTGTTACATGACATGGAGTCAAGGACGCTACGTGGCTATTTTTACGGAGAGCACAACATCACCACTTTGGCGAAGAAAATAAATAAGGACTTGGACTCTCAGTATTTTGAAGAATTTATCGATACAGAGACGGACGATACTATTAAGGGCTTATGTGATACATTTGCTGATGAATGTCCAGAAATCAACAATGAAAACTTCAAAAAGAAAATTGCAGAGAGATTTAAAGAGATTATTTGCAATGCAGCAACAACAAAGCGCAAGCGTAAGAAAACAACAGAACTAGTTCCTCAGTCTCAAGAAACAACAGTGGTTGCAACAACTTCACCGTCTATCAAAGAGCAATATGGTGCGCTACTGGTAGCAGAAGAACGCAGTGTATGTCCAAATGATGGTTGCAGCACACCGTTATTTGTGAATGTAGGAGGAAAGCTCGGAGCAAATTATGAAGTGACATTTATAGACCCATCTGTATCAGAAACAAGGATGGAAAATTTAATTGCACTCTGCCCGACTTGTTATAGTAAATACATCACTGGAAGAAAAGATGAACAGGTTCAGAGATTGTTACATATAAAAAAGAACCTCGTAGATGACTACGAGGCGAAAGAAACTGTCTCTATGCAAAAGGTTGAAGATGGTATCCGCAAAGTGCTTGAGAAAATTCCGAAAATGCAAGTACCTGCAAATATTGATTTGAATTATAACCCTGTGACATTAAGACAGAAGATTGCTACAGACAATTTGATGCTTTATCTCAAAGCAAAGACGAATGTGAACGTATATTACAATGCAGTACAAGAGGCGTTCACCGAGTTGAATGCTGAAAGAGTTCTGCGGTATAAACCGTTTTGTCTTCAAGTCAGGATGACGTACGTTAACTTGAGTGAAATGGGATTATCGCAGGATGAAATATTTGAGAAAATGGTGGATTGGTTACAAGATGCCACTCATGAGAACCGGAGCTCGTGTGAAGTGATTATTTCTTACTTCATACAGAAATGTGAGGTGTTTGATGTTATTACCGAATAAGTTAATATCATATGACCAGAGCATCTTGTCGAAGTTCCCGGTTGTATTGAAAGAATTAAAAAACGGACCGTTGCCAGTACATGAATTATATAAACGAGTGATAAAGAAAATGTCTGGCGTTAGTGAGTTTATTGATACGCTAGACTGCTTGTATGCACTTGGAAAAATAGAATTTGATGAAGAAGAGGAGGTGCTGCGCTATGTTGTATGAAATTGAATCCGATAAATTTGCTGAAAAAATCAATGGCCAGCTAGTTCCTCGTGGCCGTATTCAACTTCGCGAGGGTCTTAATACTGTGCTGGGTGATAAAGCTGCACAAAACTCGATTGGTAAATCGACATTTCTTCTCGTTGTGGATTTTTGCTTTGGCGGTGACGATTATATAAATCCGAAAATATGTAAAGCAAAAGAAAAGCTTCATTCACATACCATTAATTTTGCTTTTAAGTTTGGAAACAGAATTGATTATTTTTGTAGAAGTACAAAAACACCTTCTGAGGTGGGTATCTGCGATTCGAATTACAAAATACAGAGAACACAAACATTGAAAGAGTTTAAGAATTATTTGTTGGATGCGTATGGCATAACAACACCGGGAGTCTCATTCAGAGAGATGGTAGGCCGGTTCCTTCGTATTTATGGTAGGGAAAATTATGCGGAGAGATATCCTTTGAAATATGGTGATGTTAAGCCTGAAGCATCGATAGAAACTTTGGAGAAAATGTTTAATGTCTTTGCTTTTATTAAAGAATATAAAACCGTTTATGATGATAAGAGCAAGCGTACAAAGGTACGAGATGATGCCACAAAACTTGGTGAGATGACAAACGTCGCAAAGACCAAGAAGGAATATAACGCCAACGAAAAAGAAATAGAGAGTCTCAGAGCGGAATTGCAAAAATTGATGGATAGAGAGGATGCTGAATTATCCCAAGAAGAAACAGATAATTTGGATAAAGCATCCGAGATTAGAGGCCAGCTGACAGTTCTGAAAAGACGACGCAGTAGACTCGTATCGCAACTAAATGCTGTTAAGGCGAATATGTCTGGAGGTTTGGTCCCGGTCGAGGAAGATTTATCGGAACTGTCAGAGTTCTTCCCAGATGTTGATGTTCAGAAATTATCTCAGATAGAACATTTCCACGATAAGATGCAGCGCATCCTTTCGCAGGAAATGGGAGATGAGATAGCACAATTGCAAATATTGATTGATGCCGTTTCTGCTGAAATGACGAGACTTCAGGAAACTCAAAGAAAACTTGGAGTACCGGTTACGGTATCGAAGAAGTTCATGGATAGAGTTGTTGAGGTCCAACGTCAAATTGATATATTGACCGCAAAGAACAAGGCCTATGATAAAACTGCAAAATTAAAAATGGAGAAGAAGGATGCAAAAAATCAGCTTGAAGACGTTCGTGAAACGCAGCTTCAGGTAGTTGAGACAAGTATCAATCAGGAAATGACTCGTCTAAACGATTATATCTATGATGGTGAGCGTTATGCGCCTACCATAAAATTTGGAAATTCTAGAAGTGGAAAGCCAACTTATGAATTTTGGACGGAGGACGATACTGGAGCAGGTACGAACTTCAAGGGACTAATTATTTTTGACCTTGCACTCTTACGGCTCACGGAGCTACCGGTTATAGCCCATGATTCTAATATTTTCAAAAATATTGCAGACTTGCCTATAGATAAAATCATGGAGCTATACAACCAGAGTAAAAAGCAGATTTTTATTGCATTTGATAAAGAAGATGCATTTTATGATGTGACACGTGATATTGTTCATTCGACTAAGATTATTGAACTTCATGAAAATGGAGGAGAACTATTTGGATGGTCATGGGCAAAGAAAGTAGCGAGAGAGAAACAAATTGCTACAGAAACTGGTGTGATTGAAGAGTCATAATAAATGGAGGTACCAGATGCGTATCAGTTATAACCCGTTATGGAAAATACTTATTGATAGAGGCATGAACAAAAAAGAGCTGAGAGAACTTAGTGGAATAAGCACAGCATCAATGGCAAAGCTGGGTAAAGGAGACAATATTACCACAGATGTGCTTTTGAGAATATGCACGGCATTGAATTGTCAGATTAGTGATATTTTAGAAACTTTGCCAGATGAAGAAGTTAAGGATAACGAAGATTAAAATTCGTTAGGAGGATTTGGATGGAGCAAAACAACAAAGCAGCTCTACAGGCAGCAAGCCCATATAATGCTGCCATTACAAGAGAACAATTTTTATTTTATGAGGTACGCACTACTGCTAAGTTGCTAAATGAAGGATATAACTCGGAAGAAGTGGTAGAGCGTATCATTTCAGATAATTTATTTCAGTACCCGACAGAAAAGTCGGTACGGAAGATGGCACTCGCCTGCCTGAGAAGATTAGAGGCACTTGGTGATAATTCCTTGGTGGAGGCAATTGCAACACAGCCATCCGATGTGGCAAAGCAGATATGTCTGTATGCTATGATGAAACAGTATCGTTTGGTTTGGGATTTTATGATCACCGTCATCGGTGAGAAGTACAGATTATCGGACACTACTTTTGGCAAGATAGACTTGAACAGCTATTTTCTGCGTTTGCAGGAACAGGATGATTGGGTAGCAACGTGGAGCGATTCTACCGTTACCAAGCTGAAACAGGTAATCGCAAAGATGCTGGTGGAAAATGAATACATTGATAATGTTAAATCCACAAAACTTAATCCGGTATGGCTTCAGCCGGTATTGGAGAATGCAATCCGTGAAAACGGCGATGAGATTGCTCTCCCTGCATTCAATTGCTTTTCGTAAGGAGGTAGGCCTAAGTGAGTGAATTAAAAGAAAGACTAGATAGCCTCAGAGCCTTAATGCAGGAGCCGGAGTTTCTTGAAGGCAAAGGATTGAGCAATGAGGTAAATATACGAATTTTTTGTTATGCTCCATCAGAAGAAATGATGGTCAGACACTTTACTGAACAGATTATGACAGATCAGTCAATGAATTGTCATCTGATAGAACACAACTTATATGAAGTGTTCCTTTCCATCTGTGAAGATAAGCGTATCGCTAAAACGATACCGGCGATGGAAGAGAAAAAAGGTAAAGAATTTATTCGAGACCAAATGAGCCGTATGGCGAATAATACGGCTTTTGTAAATAAGATGAAATACGAGCCACATGAAGCTGGTGATGTACTTGTCATCACGGGAGTGGGAGATGCGTTCCCGTTTATCAGAGTTCATGATCTGTTAAACGCAATGCAGCCAGAATTTCCAGATGTTCCGATTCTGGTGTTCTATCCGGGCAATTATGATGGGCGTGATGTGCAGCTTTTCAACCGCTTGAAGAAAAATCCTTATTACCGTGCTTTCAATGTGATTTAAGGAGGAACAGCAATGGTTATTGAACAATTATTCCAAGAGGATATTAATCGTAAAATCAACGGTGTCGTTAAAGTAGATCAAGATGTCACCGATGTTCTCGTTCAGGAATTGGATGAGTATGTTATCACCAGAGATTTGAAGAAGCATTTTATCACCTTCTTTAATAATTATGGCGAGTCTTTCCGTGAAGGAACTGCCGATATTGGTGTTTGGATTTCCGGTTTCTTTGGAAGTGGTAAATCTCACTTTCTGAAGATGCTCTCATATCTGCTTGCCAATCAGGAAGTGCAGGGCATTCGCACCGTAGAAAGATTCCGTAAAAAATTTGAGGATGACCCGGCAACATTCATGTTGATTGATTCTGTTACAAAGGGGCATACAGATACCATTCTTTTCAATATCGATATCGAGGGCTCCATCAATAAGGACAAGACTGCTGTTCTTCGTGTTTTCGCAAAGATGTTCTATAACTATCTTGGGTTTTATGGAGAAAATCTTAAGGTGGCGAAGCTGGAGCAGTTTATCGAAAAACGTGGAAAAACGGCAGAGTTCCGTCGTGTATTTGAAGAAAAGAACGGTGGGCCTTGGCTTGAGTCCAGAGATGCCTTTGCATTTTTTGAGGATGACGTTGTTGAGACATTAAAAGAAGTTCTTGGTATGAGTGAGGAAGCAGCACGTAACTGGTTCAATGGAACAGAGACCGTGGAGACCAGTATCGCACAGCTCGTATCTGAGATGAAAGAATATGTGGATAATAAACCTGATGATTTCCGCTTGCTGTTTATGGTCGATGAGGTTGGACAGTATGTAGGTGGAGACACAGACCTTCTCATCAATCTACAGTCTTTGGTTGAGAAAATCGGCAGTGAGTGTGGCGGTAAGATTTGGGTTGTTTGTACCGGTCAGGAAGCTATTGATGAAATTATCAAGGCTCGTGAAAATGAGTTCTCTCGTATCCAGGCTCGTTTCAAAACCAGACTTTCGTTGACTTCTTCTTCCGCAGACGAAGTTATCCAGAAACGTATTTTGAAGAAAAAGTCTGAAGTGGAACCGGCATTGGAGCAGGTATATAACCAGAATGATTCCGTACTCCGTAATCTGTTTAGTTTCACCGATGCAATGCTGGATATTAAGGGATATACCGGTCCGCAGGACTTTATCAGAAACTTTCCGTTTGTACCTTACCAGTTCATTATCATGCAGAAAGTATTTGCTGAAATTCGTAAACATGGCAACTCTGGTAAACACCTTTCTGGTGGTGAACGCTCCATGCTTTCCGGATTCCAAGAGGCAGCACAAAAGATTCAGGATAAGGACGAGTATGCATTGGCACCATTCTATCTGTTCTATGATACCGTACATACATTCCTTGACAGCTCTATTCGTCGTGTTATTGAACGTTGTCAGAAGGCAGCCGATAACGGTGACGGCATTGAACAGCAGGATGTGGATGTGTTAAAGCTCCTGTATCTTATCCGTTATGTCGATGATATTCCGGCTAATCTTGATAACATCGTAATCCTTATGGCAAATGATATTCGTCTGGACAAAATTACGATGCGAGAGACAGTACGTGGCAGTCTGGATCGTTTACTTAGCCAGAACTACATTGGAAGAACCGGTGATACTTATAACTTCTTGACGGATGAGGAGCAGGATATTCAAAGAGACATTTACAAAAATACTCAGGTTGATACCTCTGCAATTGTGGAGCGTATTGGTCAGATGATTTTTGCTGATATTTATACAACAAAGAAATACCGTCACGGAAAATACGACTTCCCATTTGACCAGATGGTAGACACCACAAGCATTGGTGCGGTAACCGGAGGTATGAGACTTCGTATTATGACGGTAGCAACAGACACTGTGGAGAAAAGCGAACTTCGTCTTATGACAGAGTCTAAGAATCAGGCAATTGTTGTGCTTTCTGAAACTCCTTACTATGAGTCTTTAGAAAATGCAATGAAGGTGCGTAAATATGTGAAGCAGCGTAATGTAGCGCAGCTCCCGAAGTCTGTGCAGGACATCATCCGCAATCATCAGGATGAGGCTACTAAGTACGAATCCTCTGCAGAGGAAGATTTGAAGAAGGCCATCATCGGTGCGGAATTTTATGTAGATGGAGAGCACATTGAAATCAAGGGTGGCGATGCCAAGGGCAAGCTGGATCAGGCGCTGGAGTATCTGGTTACCCATGTTTATAGCGAGCTTGGTCTCATTACCAAGAATGCTTATACAGACGCAGATGTCCTTGCAGTATTGAATGGTGAACACTTAAACGGTGTTATGGCTGGCATGGAAGAAAACCACGATGCGGCTGTGAAAATGGAAGAGTATCTTGAGATGCAAGACGCAAAGAAACTTCCTACTTCGATGGCAGATGTGCAGAGTCGCTATCAGGCAATTCCTTATGGCTGGAAAGAAATCGATATTGCTGTTGTAGCCGCAATGCTGATTTATGACCAGAAGGTTACCATCAAATATGGTGGAGAAACGATCCAGCCGGGTAATCCGAAACTCCCGGATATGCTCCGTAAAAAGAGTGAGATTGGCAAGACAAGTATCTCCAAGCGTCAGGTTATTACAGCTACAAAAATGCGTGCGGTCAAAGACCTGCTTCGTGAATACTTTGATGTAATGGATGTTCCGGATGATGAAGACGGACTTGTAAAATATATTATTGAGAAGTTTGAAGAACAGAAGAAACATTATGAGGAGCTGAATAAGCGTTACGATGGCCATAAATATCCGGATCATCATCTTGTGACGAATGCTCTCAGTCTGATGGAAAGTGTACTTTCTCAGCGCAAGGATAATACAGCCTTGATCGATAGACTCCTTAAGGAGGGAGACAATCTTCTTGATAATAAGGATGACATGCAGAGCGTAGAAGGATTCTTCAAAAATCAGGTGCAGGTATTTGATGCAGCTGTTCGCATGGAAGCTGATCTGAGAAATGACCTCTCTTACCTTCAAAAGGAAGAGGAAGCAAATCAGGCACTGAATCAGATTCGTAAGATTACTGTAGTGGATGCCGGACAGAGCAGCGTTTACAGACGTATCCCTGAGTTGAATGGATTGATGGATATTGTTCGCGAGGGCCATGGAAGACTTCTTGAAGCAAAGCGTGCTGAAATACTTGAAATCATCCGTCAGTGTTTGTCAGAAATCCATACGCTTGCCGGTGATGTTCATGAAGCCAGAGCGATATCCGAGCGTGCAGATAAATTCTTTGACCAGCAGAAAGCAAGAGTGGCAGAGCTGGAAAGCCTGCAGCTTCTCGATGGTTTGGTACCTCAGATGTGGGGATATAAAGATGACACGGTTGATAAAATCGATAGCATCGTTCATCCGAAGACTCCGGTTGCACCGACCGTCAAACCGAAAGATGATGGATTAGTAACTCCTCCGGCACCGAAGAAGGTTATCAAAAATGTATACCGTCAGGCGGCATTTCCGTCTAAGACTCTTGAAAGTCAAGAAGACATCGATGCCTATGTTGAGAGAATGAGAGCATACCTTACCGCTATGATGAAGGATTGCGACGGAATCAAATTAAGCTAAGGAGACCGTTATGAATAAGAATGCGATAAAAAAATTCGCCACGGAAGCTCGTCGGGAGTTAATCTCCCGTGTGGGCCAGAGGGCGCTTAGATATGGTATTTCTGATAAAGAGGTCGGAAATCCAAATGACGATAGTGTGGGTGGTCATCTGCTTTCTTCTACTGAGAAGAAGCAGAGAGCTGCCTTGATTGAACAGATTAAGGAAAAAGGATATGAGCAGGTTATGGAGGAGGTTGCCTACACATGGTTTAACCGTTTCTCCGCACTGCGCTTCATGGAGGTTAATGGTTACCTCCCTACCAGAGTGCGTGTTTTTACCGATGAGAATAACGCATTCAAGCCTCAGATTCTGACAGAGGCAATCCATATGGAGCTGGATGGACTCGATATGGAGAAAGTCTACGCCTATAAGGAAGCCAATGACAATGATGAATTGTATAAGTATCTTTTGATTACTCAGTGCAATGCTCTCAATAGTGTGCTTCCGGGTATGTTCCAGAAAATTGCTGACTACACCGAGCTTCTGTTCCCGGACAACCTTCTTCGTGAAGGCAGTGTCGTTCAGCAGATGATTGAGCTGATTCCGGAGGAAGATTGGAAGGATGCCGTTCAGATTATTGGATGGTTGTATCAATACTATAATATTGAACAAAATGAACTGGTATATGATGGCACTATGTCAAAGAGCAGGCTTCCGAAGGAATTGATTCCTGCAGCAACAACAATCTTTACTCCAGATTGGGCCGTCAGGTACATGGTTGAGAACTCTTTGGGACATATTTGGTTGGAAGGACACCCAGATGATGAACTGAAATCTCAGTGGAAGTATTATTTGGAAGAGGCAGAGCAGGAACCAGTTGCTCAGGCTCAGCTTGCGTCCATTCGTGAAGGGTATAAAGCTCTGAAACCAGAAGATATTCTGTGCATCGACCCTTGCTCCGGCAGCGGCCACATTTTGGCCTATATGTTTGATGTGCTTGTACAGATTTATGAGGCTTATGGTGTTGATACAAGAACTGCAGTTGCGAGCATCATAGAGAACAACATCTATGGTTTGGATATTGATGATCGTGCTGCACAGCTTGCATATTTCTCTGTTATGATGAAAGCCTGCCAGTACGATAAGAGATTCCTTCGTCGTAAGGTTCAACCGCATGTTTACGCCATTGCAGAAAGTAACTATGTGGATCAGTATGCAGTGGAATACTTCTGTAATAGTGATGTAAAGCTCAAGACAGCAATGGATACCATCATTGCAGAGCTTCGTGATGCAAAGGAATATGGTTCTATCATTACAATTAGCCAGCAGGATTGGGACACTCTCTATGCTCGCTTTGATGAGATTAAGAATGAGAGTGTGATGTCGATTTATTCAGAAGCAGCATTAAAGTTAAAAATTATGGTTGAAGTTGCAGAAGTTTTGTCGAAAAAATACCATGTTGTTTCCACTAATCCTCCATATTTGGGTAATTCTCGTTTTGGAAGTAAACTTGATAAATTTGTTAAAAAGAATTATTTAGAGGAAAAATCAGACCTCAGTATGGTTATGTTCCGTAAGGCACTCGACGGTTTCTTGAGTTCTAATGGATTTTTAGCATTTATCACCACAAACTCATGGATGTTTTTGTCTAGATTTGAAAAGCTTCGTGACTATGTTTTAAATGGCTATGCATTTGATTCGATTGTTGATTTTGGAACGGAGTTATTTGAAGGAAAAGTTGGACATAACCCAATTGTAGCATGGGTCAATAGGGCATCAAATATCAATAAAAGAATTACAGCAGTACGTCTGGTGGAATATTGCTATGGCCGAAGAGATGAAAAGGAAATAGAGTTTTTCAATAGAGATAACTATTATTATCCATTAAAGCAAAATTTTCTTGCGATTCCTGGACAGCCTATTACTTATAGTTTTAGTGAGGAAATCATAAATGCTTTCCAAAATGAACCATCGGTTGTCGATAGGGGGACTACTCGATTAGGAATGACAACCGCAGACAATAATAAGTTTTTAAGGCTCTGGTATGAAGTAGATATTAATAAAGAGATTTTTGATGCTAAGTCTGATGAGGAAGTTCAGAGTAAGAATAAAAAATGGGTACCGTATAACAAAGGTGGGAAATATCGCAAATGGTATGGAAACCATGATTGTGTTGTTAATTGGGAAAACTCAGGATTTGAAATAAAAAATTTTGCTGATGATAAGGGACATATCAGATCAACAGTGCCTAATACGGAGTATTATTTTTTGCCATGTGCTACTTGGTCTAAAATATCGTCAGGTTCAATTGCATTTAGATACAGACCAGTAGGTTCAATCTTTGATGTTGCTGGTGCGTGTCTATATTCAAATAGAGGTTTATACCAGCTGATGGGCTTCTTAAATTCAAATGTTGCGAATAGTATTCTTAGCATATTATCGCCTACTTTAAATTATGAAGGAAGTCATATTGCTTCATTACCGATAAAAGATCAGATGATAGAAAACTCTAGAATTGAGGCTTTGGTAAAAAGAAATATTGTGTTATCTAAAGAAGACTGGGATAGTTTTGAGTTTTCATGGGATTTCCAGCGACATCCGCTTGCACACGGCTCTTTGATATCAGATGCTTATAATGAGTGGGAAAAAACCTGTGATGCAAGGTTTTTTGAGATGAAGGCCAACGAAGAAGAACTTAATCGCATCTTCATAGAATTGTATAATGTTCAGGCAGAAGTATCTGATACTGTCGAAGAAAAAAATGTAACCGTAAGCAGATCTGACTTGCAGAGAGATATTCGGTCTTTGATTTCGTATGCTGTTGGATGTATGTTTGGACGATATTCTCTTGACACCGATGGAATTGTATTTGCAGGAGGAGATTTTGATAAGGCAAAGTATAAAACGTTTGAAATAGACGATGATAACATTTTGCCAATAAGCGATGATGAGTATTTCGAAGATGATATTGTAGGGCGCTTTGTTCAATTTATTGAAGTTTTATATGGAAAAGATAACCTTAGCCAGAATTTACGGTTTATTGCTGATGCATTAGGAGGAAAAGGTACTCCAAAGGAAGTTCTTAGACGTTATTTTTTAAATGACTTTTATTCTGACCACTGTGCGAGTTACGCTTTTGGAACTTCGGGCAAACGTCCAATTTACTGGATGTTCGATTCTGGTAAAAAGAATGGTTTTAAGTGCTTGATTTATATGCATCGCTATCAGCCGGATACTATCGCACGTATTCGTACGGATTATGTGCATGAGCAGCAGTCTCGTTATCGTACGGCGATTGCTGATTTGGAGACACGTATTGCAAATGCATCTACAAGTGAAAGAGTTAAGCTGAATAAAAAACTTAAAACTCTGAATGACCAAGCTACGGAAATTCATGCATATGAAGAAAAGATTCATCATTTGGCTGATCAGATGATTTCCATTGATCTGGATGATGGAGTGAAGGTGAATTACGCTAAGTTCCAGGATGTGCTGGCGAAGATTAAGTAAGGAGGTGGCCATGAATGAAACAAGATTTTCTGAATTTGGTAGATCAAATTGATTCTATTGAATCTCATTTTCATATGACTCCTTCTTCTCCAGGATTGTTGGTTCCATCTGTAGAGGAAATATATGATGTGCCAGAATTTCAGTCGTGGATTCAGATGATTCAATTTGAATTGCAAGAAATTGTTGATGCGACAGATGATAAATTTGTAAAAGAAACCTTGAAAATTGCAAAAGAAGAATATAATGGGTGGCGAGACAAAGCTGATTTTACTGCATTAAAAGGAAAATTATTAGCAATGAAAGCCCATGTCGATAAGTATTATTCTAGAAAGGATGAGGGCATGGAAGAAACGAGTGCAAAACCAGTTAAGATTTTTATAAGTCACGCAAGCAAGGACAAAGAATATGTAAAAAAGTTGGTAGAATTGCTTGACGGCATGGGACTTGATCAAACGCAAGTATTTTGTAGTTCATTGCCAGGCTATGATATTCCTGTAGGCTATGATATTTTTGATTACCTGCGTCAGCAGTTTCAGGAATATGAGTTACATGTTTTTCTGATTCATTCAAAAAATTACTATATGAGCGCTGCTTCATTAAACGAGATGGGTGCGGCTTGGGTTCTCAGAAGCAATTGTACATCATTTCTTCTGCCGAACTTCAGATTTGAAGATATGACGGGAGCGATTAATGGAAAATCTATTGCCATTAAACTCGATAATGATGAAACAGAGGTTAAAGATAAATTGAATCAGCTGTATGACACTGTAATCAGAGAGTTTGGATTAACCAAAAAGGCTGCTATTGTTTGGGAAGCAAAGCGTGATCGTTTCATCAAAGAGGTTAAAGAAATTGTTGTTCCGGATGAAGAACAGGATGACGATTTAGAGTTGTTGGATAGCGGATTATTAATTAAAAAATCCGAAAAAGAAGCTGGCAAAAATATATATTATTGTCATGCTTGTTATCAAAACACTGGTAAGTTGTTCACTGTTGTGAAAGGAAGCCTTGCAAGAGATAAATTCTGTTCAAATTGCAAGATGCATTATAGTGTACGTTAAGGAGGTGGCAGCATGGCCAGTATGGATTTAGAAACAATAATCCGAGATTTGAATAAGCGATTTGCTGCACCGCTGCCGGAATTTTATAAGCGTCGTATCATCTTCTGGTATGACGAGGATAGAGAGTTTGAGGACAAGCTGGATGATATTCAGGTGGATAATGCAAAGCTGCTAGTGCTTACGGGTACTAACAATTTTGCAGTCAAGAAACTGTTGAATGTAGATGACACCACCAGCAACTATCTGGTTTACAGTCCAATCTCTTATGAGTCCCAGGAAGATAACTGGCTTTTGAATATCGAGCTTTACAGTGAAGAGTTCAGGGCCGACTTGGTGTCTATCTGGATGAATGAGATTGACCTTCCGGCAACGCCTGATTTCCGCAGACTTGTTAAGGTCTATAAGAAATTCTTCGGAGCACAGAACAGAAGAGCAACATTCGCAAAACTGAATAAAGGCATCAGCACGCCATCGCAGATGCATCTTACTGTTATGGCGGCTATTTGTGGTACCGACAATGCACAGCCTAACAGTATTGTAAAAGCTGTCATCGGTGGTGGAACCAATATGGAAACCAACGAGGTATTCCAGAGCCTTGTGAACTATGGGGCTGAAGCACCATTCTGGGCACTTGTAAAGCAGGCTACCGGATACTTTGAGGGCGAATGTTCTACAATTAACAAGCTGGTAACGCATATCTTGCTTACAGCAACGACCAGAACACTTCGTATGGAGTATTTGGCAGGACTCGATAGCTTCATTTCCACACCACATCAGGCTTGGTGCTACGACTTTGTATCTGAATGGATTACAGGAAATAACAAACAAGAGCTTGTCGAAATCCTGCGAAACGTAGAAGAAGAGCTTGTTCTCAGAAAACGTTTCAAACAGGTGCCATTGGATGATTTGGTGGGCACAGAGGTATTTCCTTGTGTGAATGAATGCATCCTGACTCAGATTATGACTGAAATCAGCAATCATATTATCAATGTAGATGTAATTACGAATACGGTCGAAAAACGTCGAACCTTGGCATGGTATGAGGATGTGGAATGTTACTACGAGGGCATTCTTCAGGTAGCAAAGATGCAGACATTCTTCTTGGAGCATTCCGCAGGCTTCCATACCGTAGAGGCAAGAAATATCTGGAAAGAGTACACAGAAGATTACTACCGTATGGATACCTATTATCGCCACTATTACTTAGCGTTTGGAAAGAGCCTGACAGTGGGCAACGACCATCTGGATGATCTTTTCAAGCAGGTGACTGATAAGGTGGAAGGCCTTTATACACATTGGTTCCTTGGTGAGCTGGGTAATAATTGGTCTGATGCATGCGCAGATGAACTGGCTCAGTATGGTCGCATTTTGGAAGTGCCACAGCAGGTGGATTTCTATAACCAAAAGGTAAAGAACGAAGATAATCGTGTATTTGTCATCATATCAGATGCTTTCCGTTATGAGGTGGCAGCATCTCTGGCAGAGCAGCTTCGTCGTGAGACGCAGAGTAAGGTTTCTCTTGGCTCTTGTGCAGGTATTTTCCCGACCGTCACAAAGTTTGGTATGGCTGCATTGCTTCCACACAAGCAATTGTCCATCAATGAGCGCAGTAACGGTGATCTGCAGATTTTGGCAGATGGAATGTCTACGGACGCAGGCAATCGCGATAAAGTTCTTAAAGCTACAAACAGCAATAGCGTAGCCTTGAAATATAAAGATATTGCACCGATGAAGCGTGCAGAAAGAAGTGCATTGGTTAAGGGTATGGATGTCGTTTATATCTATCACGATAAGGTGGATGAGGCAAGCCATACTTCTGATAGCATGGTATTCCCTGCATGCGATGATGCAATCGAAGAAATCAAAAATATTGTGAGAATCATCCGTAATGAGTTTAGTGGTACTCGTGTTTACATTACTGCTGACCACGGATTCCTCTATACCTACAGTCCTCTGTCTGAGGATGCCAAGGTGGATAAGACAACACCGAGTGAGCAGGATGTAGAGATTGACCGTCGTTATCTGATTACCCGTAAGGGAGCAACTCCAGACTACTTACTTCCGGTGAAGTTTATGGATGATGGTTACGATGCATTTGCACCGAGAGAAAGCGTCCGTATCAAGAAGAAAGGCGGAGGACTCAATTTCGTGCATGGTGGCATCAGCCTTCAGGAGATGGTGGTTCCGGTTATTGAATATCATTATCTTCGTAACGATTCAAAGGCTTATCAGCGCAATAAGGCTAAGTATGACACGAAGCCGGTAGAAGTAGGACTTCTTTCTGCAAGCCGTAAAATCAGCAATATGATATTCTCGTTGAACTTCTATCAGAAAGATGCGGTTGGCGATAACCGCAGCGCAGCAAACTATTTGTTGTACTTTGTTGATTCTAATGGAAAGCAGATCAGTGATACAGCAAAGATTATCGCAGATAAGACCAGTGATAATGGACAGGAGCGAACATTCCGCTGCAGCTTCAATCTGAAATCACTGAAATATGATAATAGAGCAAGCTACTACTTAGTCATCGCAGATGAAACAGGTCTGCAGATGCCACAAAAAGAAGAGTTCCAGATTGATATCGCATTTGCGGTAGATGAGTTTAATTTCTTCAGCTAAGGGCTTGCTCGGAAGGAGCAGTAATGAGTGACAATCTTGAAGTGGGCGCAAGCTCTCGTGAAATTGTAAAGGACAAACTGCGTCAAAACTTTGATGGTAAGATTGTCCGAAAGGATCTGACTAAGAAAATCAAGGAAGGTGCAAATGTGCCAGTTTATGTCCTTGAGTTCCTGCTGGGGCAATACTGCAGTTCGGATGATGATGAGGTTATCGAGCAGGGTGTGCAGAATGTAAAGCGTATTCTTGCCGATAACTTTGTAAGACCGGATGAAGCGCAGAAGGTATTGTCTCGTCTTAGAAGTCGAGGTAGTCATACCATCATTGACATGGTAACGGTACGATTGGATATTAAGAAGGACTGTTTCTTTGCGGAGTTTTCCAATTTGGGATTAGCCAATATTCCCATCACGGATGAATACCCGGAAAAGTACGACAGACTTCTTTGCGGCGGTATCTGGTGTATCGTTCAGCTGGATTATGAGACCGAAGGCGATAATAACTTCGGAATCATCGACGCAGATGGAAATACACTTCAGTCAAAGCAGAAAAAGCAGAAAGACATCTCTCCAATCAGCATTCGTAAGCTGACTCCAATTCAGATGCCTCATATCGATATCGAGGATTTGAAGAGGGGACGTCAGGCTTTTACCAAGGAGGAATGGTTGGATGTTATGCTGCGTTCTATTGGTATGGAGCCAGACGAATTGACATATCGTGAGAAGTGGCTTCTTTTGACTCGTGTGATCCCGCTGGTTGAGAACAACTTCAACCTCTGTGAGTTGGGTCCTCGAAGCACTGGTAAGTCGCATCTTTATAAGGAGATTTCTCCGAACAGTATCCTTGTATCCGGTGGCCAAACTACAGTAGCAAACCTGTTTTATAACATGGGCCGTAAGACTGTGGGCTTGGTTGGATTATGGGATTGCGTAGCTTTTGATGAAGTTGCAGGCATTCGCTTCAAGGATAAAGATGGCGTGCAGATTATGAAAGATTACATGGCTTCTGGTTCCTTTGCACGAGGCAAGGAAGAAAAGGCAGCATCCGCTTCTATGGTATTTGTTGGTAATATCAATCAGAGCGTAGATGTACTTCTGAAGACTTCGAGTCTATTTGACCCGTTCCCTCCAGAGATGGGAACAGATACTGCATTTCTTGACCGTATGCATTGCTATCTGCCAGGATGGGAAATCCCGAAGTTTCGTCCGGAGCATTTTACAAATGATTATGGATTCATTAGCGACTATCTTGCAGAGTTCATTCGTGAGCTGCGTAAAGAGCAGTACGGTGATGCTATTGACCATTATTTCCGTCTCGGCAAGAATCTCAACCAGAGAGATACTATTGCTGTGCGTAGAATGGCAGATGGATATCTGAAGCTTCTCTATCCGGATGGAAGCTTTACAAAAGAAGAAGTAGAAGAAGTTCTCCAGATTTCCTTGGAGATGCGTCGCCGTGTTAAGGAGCAGCTGAAGAAGCTGGGAGGCATGGAGTTCTACGATGTAAACTTCTCCTACATAGATAATGAGACCTTTGAAGAACATTATGTTTCTGTTCCTGAGCAAGGTGGTGGTAAGCTCATCCCAGAAGGAATGTGCAATCCGGGACAGATTTATACTATTTCTCAGGGCAAGAGTGGCATGCTTGGTGTATTTCGCTTAGAGAGTCAGATGCTTCCGGGTAATGGGAAGTTTGAGAGAACAGGTATTGGTAGTGACCGTGATGCAAAAGAATCCACAAATACGGCTTTCAACTTCTTGAAAGCAAATGGAAACCGTATCAGTGGTTCTATAAGTACTGCAACGAAAGACTATATTATTAATTATCAGGATTTGCAGGGCATTGGCATGACAGGAAAGCTGGCCCTTCCTACATTGATTGCGATGTGTTCCATTGCACTTGGTAAACCAACACTCAGCAGCCTTGCTGTACTTGGTGAAATTAGTATCAGCGGAACCATGATGAAAGTAGATGAGCTGGCAAATTCATTGCAGGTATGTTTGGACAGTGGTGCAAAGAGAGTACTTCTGCCAATTACATCGGCAGCAGAGCTTGGAACTGTACCAGCAGACCTGATTGGAAGTTTTAATTTAATTTTCTATAGCAGTGCGGAGGACGCAGTTTTTAAAGCACTGGGTGTAGAGTAAGGAGGTGCAGAAATATGCCTAGCGAAGAAAAAAGAATATGGGGTATCCATACAAAAGACGACAATTTATTTCTGCATCAGGATGTTATAGCTATTGGCTGGAAGGACATGGGGGACCTGAGTTTGATTCAGGCTGACCGTGATGCTTTCAAGGAAAAATATACAGAAGTATATCCAGATGCCAAAAAGGGCAGCATCGCAAACGGTGCTGGTATGTTATATCGATTTACACATGAGGTCGGGATTGGCGATTACGTTGTATTTCCATCAAAGATTGACCGTCAGATAAATATTGGTGTGGTTGAAGGTGGATACGAATATCATCCGGAAGCAGCAGAATATGCACAGCAGCATAAAGTAAAATGGTTAAAACATCTGCCAAGGACCTCATTTTCACAGGGTGCACTGTATGAAGTTGGTTCAGCAATGTCATTTTTCGCAGTAAAGAATTATGCAGATGAGTATCTTGCGGCACTAGATAAGGGATTTAAGAAAAATGCCATGACTTCCGGACCAGACGAGGACGAGAGCGTTGGTGCTACAGCCGATGAGATTGTAGAGGCAACGAGAGACTTCATCCTGAAGGAACTGAGCAAGAATCTCAAAGGATATGACTTGGAGGAGTTCGTAGCTGATTTGTTAAGAGCTATGGGTTATCGTACCACGGTTTCTGCACATGGCGGAGACAGCGGTATCGATATTACAGCATATAAGGATGAGCTGCCACCTCGTATTCTGGTACAGGTAAAGAGTCAGGATAGTGATATTAAGGAAGCAACCATCCAGTCTCTGAAAGGTGCGATGCGAGAGGGCGACTATGGATTATTCGTGACGCTGTCCAATTATACGAAGAACGCTCAGAAGTATCTGGACAGCACACCTATTATACGTGGAATCAATGGAACTGAACTTGTAGATTTGATTTTGAAGTACTATCACGATCTGAGTGATAAGTACAAAAAGATGATTCCTTTGAAGATGGTGTACATTCCGGTAGCTAAGGATGAGCAAGCGTAATTAGTCTGATGATAGAGATGATTGTGGAACTATCCGGAAAATCCGGATAGTTCAAATTAAGGTCGAGTGTATGGGAGTTGGGGCATTAGTCTGGGTAAAAAATAGCCTTTGACATGTTCTCTGTGCGAAGAACAGACAAGGTTGAGGCGATGGAGGTTTCTCGTAAAATTTGACTTTTATGTTCGAATCACTATAATAGTAGAAACGAATAAAAAAGTTGAACTTTTTCCGTGGACGGGCGAGGTTTAGGCTGTGATATGGAGAGCGGAATGTATCAAGATATTTTTGCTACAGAATTTGTTGATATGTTTCCACGAACAAATGGAGATATGTTGCTACATTCCATATTAGTCTGAATAGGCTCCAGATTACCGACATCAATCCGAACCTATCGAGCCACGTTGAGACTGTGTGCCTTTTGGGCAGACGAAAAACCAGATGACAAGGTAAGAATAAGCATTGATATGGATTATCCATGATGCTTTCAGCAGTGGACAGTAAGCTGAGAATGGAAATGGGTTCAGAGAAGATGTTGCAGGCATTCTGGAGTCGCTGAGAGAACAGTACGACTATATTATTGTTGATACCTGTCCGTCACTTGGATAGCACATCATCTGTGGGTTGTTTTCGGCTTTCACCAGAATGCCGAACCCGTATTTGAAGTCAATGATGTGCAGAACCTGGTCTGCAACGATCAGGCAGTCGCCGGTGCCGAAAGCATCCGGAACCCATCTGGAAAAGTCCAGGCGCTGTTCCACAAGAACCTGCGGATCCGGACAGAGTTTTTTTGTTTCCTGCAACTGTTCCATGACATAGGTGCAGTACTGGTCCGTGCAGTCTTCCATTTCCTCATCAAACCAGATAAGGGATTCTGTCGGGTCTCGGGATGCCTGTCCAAGTGCTGTCAGGACTTTGTGTTCGCATAAGCTGTGTACATCGGTTCCCTGCTGTGCGTAAGGGCTGCTGTTATTGGGC
>ENA-ORTT01000525-ORTT01000525.1-human-gut-metagenome-genome-assembly--contig:-NODE-525-length-49207-cov-3.042033_pt1 | contig 49207 bp, 47 predicted proteins | sample MGYA00242074_ERZ509197 | MGnify/ENA primary metagenome ERZ509197 (study PRJEB26280, sample SAMEA2338789) | human gut metagenome | biome: human gut; feature: human-associated habitat; material: faeces...
TGGAAGGATCAAATGCCTGTGTGCGGATTCCCTCGCCATCATTTACAAAGACACGGTTTCTACTGTTTTCACTCCGCCCCATAATAAAATAAGCGGTCACTGCGTATTTGCCGTTTGGTGATTTTCCAATCACGATTCCACGTCCGGGATACGCATTGTTTTTGAGTTCCTGTTCCAATGAAAGTTTCTGCATCATGGTTCCTCCAATCTTTTTTATAATAGTATCAAAAAAACCGCCCGGGCAACCGGGTAAACGGTCGCCCAGGCGGTCGGCAATTCATACAAATCCACACTCCCTGTGAGTTCTCTCACTCTATATGATTTTCATATAGTTTCCGCCAGTCGTATGGAACTAAGTTTAGAATAACTGATTTTTAGGGAAAATGCAAGCGTTTTCTTCATTAAATACGCCACATGCCATCCTTTATCTGGCAAATCTCACTCTCATAAAATGCCTGAATTGCTTTTATCATGGTTTCTACGTCCTCACAGCCGGCAGTTTCCACCGCACTGTGCATGGCAAGCTGCGGCAGACCGATATCCACCATTGGCACACTAAAGGAATGACTCAAAAGATTACCAAGTGTACTGCCGCCCGGCATATCGGCGCGATTCACAAACAACTGCGTTTTGATATCATTTTTTTCACAAAGTGAGCCAAACACACCACCGGTCATTCCGGTTGTCGTATATCGCTGACTCGCGTTATATTTGATGACAACACCGCCGTTTAAAACAACCGGGAACTCATCATCACTCTTTTCCGGATGGTTTGGATGCACTGCATGGGCATTATCCGCACTAAGCAGGAAACTCCGGCTTCTCGCACAAATCTGCTCCTCCTTTGTCATGCCATAAGACAAACAAATTCTCTCCAATACATCCGGTAGAAAATTACTAAGTGCCCCCTGCCTGCTACCGCTTCCCACCTCTTCATTATCAAAGAGGCAAAAGACGGAAAGTGCTTCTTTCGGAAGCTTGTCCTGTGCACGCAAAAAGCCCTGTAACGTCGTGTACACACAGCCTAAATCATCAAAACGCGGTGTCAAAAGGAACTCATCTTTGACACCGGCTGCGACTGCCGGCTGGCGCACGGTAAGAATCAAATCCATATCTACAATTTCTTCATCCCCTTTGCAGCCTGCTTCCTCCCGCAAAAGTGTCATCAGTTCTGCCTCGCTGCCACCATATAACGGCTGTAAATCAACGTGAACATTATGCTTATATCCCTGATTGATTTCTCGGTTAAAATGAATGGACAGATTTGGAATCACAAATACATTTTTATCCGGTGCAATGAGAACACTGGAAATTCCCTCTTTTGTCTTTTTCATCACACGTCCGGCAAGTCCAAGCGGTCTGTCAAACCAGCTTGTGTGAATCATGCCGCCATAACCTTCGATTTCTGCTTTTGCATAAAAGGCATCTTTTTTCTTAGCTTTCTTAATCCGAAACGTAGGAAAATCACTATGACTGGCACAAAGGTGATAATAAAGCGGTTTTTCTTTTGGCATGGAAAAGGCAAGTAAACTCGACTCATTTCTTGTTACGTAATAGTTTTTGCCGGGCTCTAACTGCCAAAGATTTTCTTCTTCCAAGGACTGAAAACCAGCCACTTTCAAAGCCTCTTTTACCTGTTTTACCGCATGATACGGACTCACACTCTGATTCAAAAAAGAACATATTTTATCCATAATAAAATCCCTCTCTCTTTCCGATGATTTTCCTTTAGTATACCAAATAACCGCCATTTTTACAAATCAACGCCAGCTCGCCGGAAACAAATATTCCTCTCTGTGGTCAAGCGTATCAAAACGATACCCCTGTTCTTTGATATAATCAATAATCTGTGGAAGAACTTTTGCTGTATTATCCATGGCGGAGGCATCATGCAGCAGGATAATCGGCTTTTCAAAGCGCGTGACATCTTTTTTTACATTTTGAAATATTACTGCCTGTGAAACATGAGGGGAAATCGAATCTTCGCCCGATACATTCCAGTCGAAACTTCTTACGCCCTCTTTCCTAAGATGATTGTGGAGTTCATCCACATAAGATTTCACATAACCGTTATTGCTCCCCCACGGAAAACGATGGAGTGTCGGCTTTTCTCCTATTATTTCTTCAATACAATCCGATGCCGCCCGAAAATCTTTGTAAAAACAGTTGGCACTGGCATACATCTGATTCTGCTCATGACAGTACGTGTGCACACCAATCGCATTTCCTTTTTTCTTTAATTCCTTTACGGTATCAACCCGCTCTCCTGTAATTTCTTTTCCAATCAGGAAAAATGTTGCGACAGCTCCTTTTTCCTCTAATATTTTAATGATTTTTTTCGTATTTCCACTGGGACCATCATCGAATGTCAGATAGGCAGTTTTTTGATTTTCCTTTTGGACTTTAGATACAAAACTGCCCGTTGGAACAATAATTGTGCCGTCATTTTCCGTTTCATAATTTCTCTTTACTTCATAAAATAACAGCACAAAAAGAACACAGACACAAACAACATAAACTGTCTTTTTCATCAACACACCACCAAAACAATTCCCCTTATTCCATTGTATGATAGCAGTGTCAAAAGGTTAAATGTTTATCCATATTAAAGCAGATGTGGCGGAATCACCGCTTTTACGAAAATGCCGTCCTCACGGTATTCTTCTTGTTCCAGTCTTCCAAACTCACGAATTGCCTGGATTTTCCCTGCTTCGTCGTAAGCAAATACTTTTTCAATCTTCACCATTCCCTCATCCAGTACCTCTTCGATCTTTTCCACCAATTTATCCAGTCCGATTTTCTGCTTTGCAGAAATCATAAGAGATGCTTCACTATTTTTATCTTTTAAGCCATCCGGCTTATATTCCAGACAGTCTATTTTATTAAATGCTGTTATAACTTTTTTGTCGCCAATATTTAACTCTCGCAAAGTGTCATAAACAACCTCCATCTGCAAATCATATTTTGGATTCGAGACATCAACAACATGAAGAATCATGTCCGCATACTTCGCTTCCTCAAGCGTAGAGCGGAAGGCACGAATCAGCGAGTGTGGCAGTTTGCTGATAAATCCAACTGTATCGGTAAATAAGATTTTCTGCCCATCCTCTTTTTCCAAAACACGTGTCGTCGGGTCAAGTGTTGCAAATAACTTATCCTCTTCTAATACAGCGGCTTTTGTCAGTGTATTCAAAAGTGTTGATTTTCCGGCATTTGTATAGCCAACGATGGCAACTGTTTTCGTCGGATTCTGCGTTCTTTTATGACGCTGCACCTCACGGTTTTTCACGACTTCTTTTAACTGACGGTTCAACATGGATATGCGCTCTTTAATCAGACGCCTGTCCATTTCCAGCTTTTTCTCACCGGGACCCCTTGTTCCAATTCCGCCGCCAAGCCTTGACAAACTTTTACCAAGTCCTGTCAGCCTGGATGAACGGTAGCGAAGCTGTGCTAATTCAACCTGCAGTTTTCCCTCGCTCGTCCTTGCATGAGCGGCAAAAATATCTAAAATCATTACGGTACGGTCTAATACCTTAACCTGCAGTTCTTCCTGCAAATTGGTAAGCTGCGCCGGCGTAAGCTCATCGTCACAGACAATACCATCCGCATCAGTCTGCATAATCAGTTCACGCAGTTCTTCAATTTTTCCCTTACCGACATATGTTCCCGGATGCACGGACTCTCTTTTTTGAATCAGTCTTCCGACTACAATGCCGCCTGCCGTTTCCGTAAGTTCCGCAAGTTCATCCAAAGAATAGGAAACATCCGTTCCATCCTCCAAATCAACGGCAGCTAATAAAAACTTTTCCTGCACCTGTTCTGTCTCATAGGTCTTAGCCATGTTTTTCTCCTTTAACAAACCCGCACGGTGATTTCTCCCGTATGCAGAATTTCCTGTGTATGGTCTTCCTTTTCCACAATCAATCCACCGTCTTCATCAATCGCAACGGCAGTTCCATATTCCCAGTCTGTTCCGCTTGTAAAGCGAATCTTTTTCCCAAGAACATTCGACCACTTGCGGTAATCTTCCATAAAACTTTTATCCGGTAAATCCTGATATAACTTACATAAATTCTCAATAATTGCTGCTACCAATTCATTGCGCGGAATCTTTTCATCCTCTGCGCATACCGTACCGGCAATCTCTTTGATTTCATCCGGATAACCTTCCTTTGGCGCATGGTAATTAATTCCAATTCCCACGACAACTGTATCAATCCGTCCCGACTCAAAATCGGACACCGCCTCGGTCAAAATACCACATATCTTTTTCCCGTTCAGATAAACGTCATTAACCCACTTAATCTGCGGTTCCTGTGAAAGGACATCCCGAATCGCACGGCATACCGCAACCGAAGCCGCTGTTGTAATCAAGACAACATCCTGCGAAATTTCCGGCTTTGGACGGAACAAAACACTCATGTAAATCCCGCTTCCATCGGGCGAATAAAAACTTCGTCCGCGTCTGCCACGTCCATTTGTCTGCTCCTCAGCAAGTATCACAAGCCCCTCGCCTTCACCATTCAGTGCACACCTCTTTGCTTCCATATTCGTGGAATCAATGCACTTAAACACCTTGATTTTCTGACTGTCGTACGGCTTATGCAGACACAGCCGGATTCCTTCCTCCGACAACACATCGCTTTCTTCTTTCAGGCGGTAACCACGGTTATTTACTGCCTGAATCTGATAACCTTCTTTTTTCAGAGTATTCACTGCCTTCCAGATAGCCGATCTCGTCACGCCAAGTGATTCTGCCATCTCCTGTCCGGACAAATCTCTTTCCCTGCTTGCCTCTAACAGTTTCAATACTTCCGTCTTTACACTCATCGTTCAATCCCTCTCATAATCTCACCGGCACAAACCACACCATCCACTTTCATGCGGATTTTCTCTCCCGGATGCGGACAGGAATCTGTCTCTTCGCCGTCCTCATTCAACATTTGCAGCACAGAAACTGTCTGGTTTTCGCCATTTTTCTTCATAATTTCAATGGTATCGCCAACTCTGAATTTATTTTTCTGATAAAACACCACATCCCCATCTTCCGTTACTTCTTTCACCTGTCCAAGATAAACAGCACCCTTCTGATAGGTATTGTTATCGTAAATCTGTGTTTCATGCGTTGGTTTTCCAAAGAAAAATCCGGTTGTAAACTGGCGGTAGGTACATTTTGCAATTTCCGCCTGATAATACGGAATATTTTTCTTATATTTTTCCGGGTCTTCATAATAATCGTCGACTGCCTGACGATACGTTCTGGCAACGACAGCGACATAAAGAGCTGTTTTCATACGTCCCTCGATTTTAAAACTGTCAACACCTGCTTCCACTAACTCCGGAATGTGCTCAATCATACACAAATCCTTGGAATTGAAAATATATGTTCCCCTCTCGTTTTCCTCAACCGGCAAATATTCACCCGGACGATTTTCTTCCATAATATAATATTTCCAGCGGCACGGATGGGTACATGCACCAAGATTCGCATCACGGCCGGTAAAATAATTGCTCAAAAGGCACCGCCCGGAATACGAAATACACATCGCACCATGGACAAATGTCTCGATTTCAAGGTCTTCCGGTATATGTGCATCAATATCCGCAATCTCTTTGATGGAGAGTTCACGCGCCGTCACAACGCGCGTTGCGCCCAATTTGTGCCAAAACTGAAACGTACGGTAATTCACATTATTTGCCTGCGTACTGATATGAATATCAATTTCAGGACAAATTTCCGTTGCAATCTGGAATACACCGGGATCGGAAATAATCAGAGCATCCGGACCGATTTCTTTTAATTCTTCAAAATACTTCTGCACGCCCTCTAAATCTCTGTCATGTGCAGTAATATTCGCTGTCACATACACTTTTTTCCCGTGTTCGTGAGCAAAACGGATTCCCTCAGCCATATCTTCCTTAGAAAAGTTTTTTGCCTTTGCCCGAAGTCCATACATTTCACCGCCGATATAAACCGCATCGGCACCATAATAAACAGCTGTTTTTAACACTTCCAAACTGCTTGCCGGAGCAAGAACCTCCGGCTTTTTTCGATTATTGTCCATGAATTACTCTCCCTTTCCATTTCCTTTTTTCGTACTAATTGTCATGCCATCAGCAATCGGCAGACAGATTGTTTCTAATTCTTCCTTCTCACACAAGACTTGTAAATATTCCCGCATGCGTCCATGTATCGTGCGGTCTCTGCGCAGTACCGCATAACGGGATTCTAACACATCACCATCATGAAAAATATTATCGGACACAAGCATCGCGTCATCTGCCATCAAAGCAATAACATCCGGCAAAAAATTCAAATACTGTCCCTTTGCCGCATCCATAAAGATAAAATCATAGGATTTTCCTTTTGTTAAAAGTTGTTTTAATACTTTCGCTGCATCACCTTCAAGCAACGTAATCCTGTCATCTTCATCCAGCATCTCTAAATTTCTCCGCGCTTCTTTTAAGCGCATCTCAACTTTTTCAATTGTCGTAATATGTGAAGATTTTGGCAAATACTCACGCATGCAAAGAGCGGAAAATCCAACCGCTGTTCCAATTTCTAAAACCTCTTTCGGCTTTCTCTCCCGCAGCAAGAAACGCAACATATCTCTTGTGCCAGACCTTATAATCGGCACATCCTCTGAAAGCGCCTTTCTCTCAAGCTCCTCTAATGGCTTTGGCAGCGGCTCTCTGTATTTTTCCAAAAACACTTCCATGCGGTCGTGGTGACTCGTCTTTGTGTGTACCATTTTTTCTCCTTTACTAAACGCACAAAAAATCCCAGTCCTGCCATAAGAAAACATGGGATTTTATGTGATATCATTTACAATCCGTAAATTACACGGATAATTTCCTCGTAGGTCATACTGCTGTTCAGCGTATAAATACCTTTCTGCATATCGGTTCCTTCGCGTTTCATCAACTGCATGTGCACATAAAACGCAGCCGGATTACCGACCAAATCCTGATTCGACAGCCGCTTAGCTACTTCAAATTCACCATCATCCTCCGATATGGTAAATGCTTTTGTCTGTCCGGGCGGCAAATCTTTTGACGTATCGCCCACCGCCTCGCAGGCAAAGGAATAGCCGACGCGGCACAGCTGTACACCACCAAATACAACCAAACCATAAAACACGATATTCAGTAATACAATTAACATGGTTCGTACAGCTTTTAACATGGATTATACCTCCATAATAATTGGTAAAATAACCGGATTTCTCTTCATCTTCTTCCACAGAAAGTCATTCAGAGTATCCTTAATTTCTGTTTTAATTCTTCCCCAGTCTGTAATTCCTCTTTCGTATAGACGGTCAAGCGCAATATTAACAACCTCATGGCACTCATCCATCAAGTTTTCCGCCTCTCTGACATAAACAAAGCCACGGGATACAATATCCGGCCCTGCCAAAATCGTGTTGGATCCTTTCTCCAGTGTAAGTACCACAACCAAAAGACCATTTTCCGATAAGTGCTGGCGGTCACGAAGAACAATATTTCCTACATCACCAATGCCAAGTCCATCGACCATAATTCCCTGTGCAATCGTTTTACCAACAATCGTCGCACGATCCTCACGAAGTTCCAAAATGTCTCCGGAACGTAAAATCTTAACATTTTCTTTTGGTACGCCCATCTTCTGTGCTACTTCTGCCTGTCCCTGCAAATGACGGTACTCACCATGAACAGGTATGGAAAACTTCGGTTTCACAAGCGAATAAATCAATTTAATCTCTTCCTCGCACGCATGGCCGGAAACGTGAGTATCCTGAATAATTACCTTTGCGCCCTTCTGGGAAAGTTCGTTAATTACTTTGGAGACCGACTTCTCATTACCCGGAATCGGACGGGAACTGAAAATAACAACATCTCCGGGTTTAATCGCGATTTTACGATGAATACTTGCCGCAATACGGGAAAGAGCTGCCATCGCCTCTCCCTGGCTTCCCGTCGTAATCAGTACAAGCTGCTCATCGGAATAATTTTTCATCTCTTCTAAGCTGATAATCATATTGTCCGGCACCTGAATATAACCAAGTTCCACCGCCGTATTTACGATGTTTACCATGCTTCGTCCTTCAATGACGACTTTACGGTTCTGTTTTTTCGCCGAATTAATAATCTGCTGCACACGGTCTACATTCGAGGCAAATGTTGCCACGATAATACGGTTTTGTACATTTTCCTCAAAAATCGAATCGAAAGTCGCACCAACCGTGCGCTCCGACTCAGTAAAGCCCGGTTTCAAAACATTCGTACTGTCGCACATCAAGGCAAGTACACCTTTTTTACCAAGTTCACCAAACCGAGCCAAATCAATTGTGTCTCCGTAAACCGGCGTATAATCTACTTTAAAGTCACCGGTGTGTACAACAATTCCTGCCGGTGTATAAATAGCTAATGCCGCTGAATCCGCAATACTGTGATTTGTCCGGATAAACTCAATACGGAAATCTCCTAAGTTAATATACTGACCATAAGTAACGACTTTTCTCTTAACGTTATTTAACAGATTATGCTCTTTTAATTTATTCTCGATAATTGCCATCGTAAGTCTCGTAGCATAAATCGGAACATTCAGTTCTTTTAACACATAAGGCAGAGAACCGATGTGATCCTCATGTCCGTGTGTAATGACAAAGCCTTTCACTTTATCTCTGTTATCCTGCAAATACGTGATATCCGGGATTACTAAATCCACACCTAACATATCATCTTCCGGGAAGGCCAGTCCGCAGTCCACTACAATAATACTCTCTTCCGTCTCAAACGCCGTAATGTTCATTCCAATCTGTTCCAAACCTCCAAGCGGAATAATCTTTACGCGCTCTTCCCCTGTTTTTTTCTTCTTCAATTTTATTACACCTCTCTATTCTAATCTTAATTCTACATCGTCCAATAACTCTTCTAAGTACTTTGAAATAATTTTCAACTCTTTCTCATCGTCTACAACCTGATATGTTACCAGTTCGTCCTCTGTTTCCTCTCTCAAAATCATTGCTTCTGCTTCCTCATCCTCAACGGAATCTGTCACGAGAAGATACGATACACCGGCAATGTCTGCTTTTTCCAACACAAAAAAAGCCTCCTCGCTGCCATCGTCAGCCGTAAGCATAATGAGTCCATTTTCGTTTTCTGACATCAAATCCTCCTAATTGTGTATGGAATCTAAATAACCTTGTAAAATCAGGGAAGCTGCAATCTTATCCACATACGTTTTCCGATGTTCTGAGCGCACTCCGCCTTCTTTTAACACATCCATGGCAGAAACCGTGCTGAGCCGTTCGTCCCACAGCACTACTTCTAACCCTGTTCTAGCCTTTAGTTTTTCCATAAATTCTTTCGTTCGCTCGACACGCTCTCCCTCCGAATTATTCATATTCTTCGGGTAGCCAAGCACAATACGTCCTACGTCATTTTCCTCTGCCAGTACCTGAATACGTGCCAGAGTCTGTCGTAATTTGTTTTCACTTTTTCTTTTTATAACTTCAACCGGCTGGGCAGTCAAAAGCATGGAGTCGCTAATCGCCACACCAACTGTCACTGAGCCGTAATCAAGTCCCATGATTTTCAAAATAAATACCTAGTCTTCCTTGAGATTATTCTCAATATAGTCTTCTAAAAACACTTCAATAATTTCGTCACGCTCTGCGCGCATAATCAAACTTCTTGCACCTTTGTGACTGGTAATATAAGTCGGGTCTCCCGACATCAGATACCCAACAATCTGATTAACCGGATTGTAGCCTTTTTCCGTCAATGCAGAATAAACAGCCGCAATCACATCACGGACATCCAAATCTTTCTCCGCCTCAACCTTAAAGTATTGCGTATTATTCAATTCCTGCATGCCGCCACATCCTTTCTATAATCATACCCAATTACTAATATTGTAATATATATAACCTCAATTCGCAAGAGTTTTTTTGCATGAAGTTTATCTCCGCAATCTTATAATATTTTTCACCAAGCACAGCAGAAGAACGGCAGCCATCTTCTGCTTTTGTATTTTATTTTAATCATACACTAGAAAAATCCGTTTGACAATTGTATAATGTACAAAAAAGGAAAAAGGAGCAATATGATGAGCCAGCTATTTTACTATACACCGTCAGGCGGTGACTGGAACAAAGCGCTTCCGATTGGGAACGGGAAACTGGGAGCCATGATTTTTGGCGAGGAGCACGAAGAACATTTTCAGCTTAACGAAGATTCCGTTTGGTTTGGAGCAAAACGAAACCGAAACAATGCAGATGCCAGAAAACATCTGGATAGAATCCGTGAATTAATTTTAAATGGAAAAATTTCAGAGGCGGAAAATCTCTGTAAATATGCCCTGTCCGGCACACCACAGAGCCAGCACAGTTACCAGACACTGGGCGATGTTTATTTTGATTTCTGCGGTGTACGAAAAAAAACAAAAGATTTTAAGCGGACACTCGATTTATCAACCGCCATACATACCTCAAAAGTCACGGATGCAGACACTGGCTTTTCCTATGAAATTGAGACTTTTGCCGACTTCGACACAAACTGCATTGCTGCCCATTTTACGAGTACTAATCCGGATGGGCTTTCTTTGGCTGCCTCCTTACAGCGTGGCTCTTTTTATGAGGCAACCACCCACACAGACGACACGCTGTTAATTTCCGGCAGACTCGGCGGCGGGGATGAATCTTTTTGTGCCGGTATGCGCTTTGTCATTTCGGACGGCGCACAAACAGGCATGGGCGAACATTTGTTAGCCGAACACTCCTCTTCCATTACCGTATTACTGACAGCGGCAACTACATTCCGTCATAAAAATCCGGAAGAAACAGTAAAAGAAACATTAAAAAAAGCAGCTTCCATTCCATATGAGAAATTGAAAGAAAAACACATCAAAGAATACCGCTCATATTTTGACCGCATGCATTTGTCACTTCCTTATGATTCATCTCTCGATGCCCTTCCAACAGATGAAAGACTTGCACGTATTGATAAGGAACACCCGGATAACGGACTCATTAACACGTACTTTGATTTTGGCAGATATCTGTTAATTAGTTCCAGCCGCGGCGACTGTCTTCCGGCAAATCTTCAGGGTATCTGGAATGATTCTTTAAGTGCACCGTGGGGAAGCAAATTTACCATTAATATCAACACAGAAATGAATTACTGGCCGGCATTATCCTGCCGGTTAGCCGACTGCGAAAAACCGCTTTTTACACATATGCTGCGCATGTTGGAAAACGGAAAACAAACCGCTAACAAAATGTATGACTGCCGTGGTTTTGTCGCCCACCACAACACCGATTTATGGGGTGATACAGCACCGCAGGACATCTACATTCCCGCTACTTACTGGGTTATGGGCGGTGCATGGCTTGCCACCCATATCTGGAACTATTACAGTTACACAAAAGACCTTGATTTTCTCAAAGAAATGTACCCATTTTTACGAGAATGTGTTGCCTTTTTTATGGATTTTCTCATCGAAGTTAATGGCGAATTGGTAACCTGCCCTTCTGTGTCACCGGAAAACACTTATATCATGAAAGATGGCACACAAGGACGCTTGTCTTACGGTGTTACGATGGACAATGAAATTCTCCACGAATTATTTGACCATTTTGAAAAGTCCTCCACATTGTTACAAGAAACCGATATCGATTTTTGCCAAAGAGCAAAAGAAATGGCAGAAAAAATACCAAAAATCAAAATCGGAAAACACGGACAGATTATGGAATGGATGAAAGATTATGATGAAGCAGAACCGGGGCACCGCCACATCTCACATTTGTGGGCACTTCATCCGGCTTTCCAGATTACGCCGGATAACACACCGGATTTATGTGATGCTGCAAAAATCACATTGCAGAGACGTCTCAGTAAAGGTGGCGGACACACCGGCTGGAGCCGTGCGTGGATTATGAATATGTACGCCAGATTATGGGATGGAGAAAATGCCTATAAACAACTTTTACTCCTCTTTTCCAACTCAACTTTGCCAAATCTGTTTGACACGCATCCGCCATTTCAAATTGATGGTAATTTCGGCTCAATTGCTGCCATCACAGAAATGCTTTTGCAGTCAAGAGAAGATAAGACGATTTTTCTTCCTGCACTTCCAAGTGCATGGCAGAATGGTTTTGTAGAAGGAATCTGTGGCAGGGAAAATATCCGCTATGACATCCGCTGGAGTAAAGGCGTCCTCACTGATGTCACACTGCATGCAGGGTCTGATACCTCCATCACTCTTTCTTACAAAGACAAGGAAAAACGCCTCACCCTGCAAGAAGGTGAGACGTTATCTGTATCATTTTAATCATTTAGGAGTGTAATCGTTTTACTTTTATTAATCATCCTGCAAAGCATCAAATCCGCTCTCGCCGGTTCTGACTTTGACAACTTCTTCGACATCGTATACGAAGATTTTACCATCGCCAATGTGACCGGTGTAGAGTGCCTCTTTAGCAGCATCTACAACTTTTTCTACCGGCACGGCACTTACGACAACCTCAACTTTCGTCTTCGGCAGCAGCGTAAACTCAACCGGTACACCACGGTAATACTCTGCTGTACCTTTCTGAGTACCACAGCCTAATACGGAAGTTACGGTAATACCACTGACGCCAATCGCATTCAGTGCTTCCTTCAAATCTTCGAACTTGCTCTGACGGCAGATAATGGAAATCTTGCTCATCTTCACTGCGCCTTCGGCTACCTCTTTCTTCTTCTTGAGAGTCGGAGCCGGAACCTCTGCTACCGGTACAGCGGCTTCCATCGGAACATCGCCCATCGTTGTCTTTGCTCCTGCCGGTGATGCAGCATAGAAGCGGTTACCAGCCGGCATAAAGTCTGCATAGGCACTTGGCAAACCATGCTCGGTTGCATCCAGACCTTCGATTTCTTCTTCCGGTTTTACACGAAGACCAATGGTTGCACGAATTGCAAGAAATGTAAGTGTAATCAATACAACAGCCCATGCACCAACCGTAAGAATACCTAAAATCTGAAGTCCTAACTGGTTAAATCCACCACCGTAGAATAAACCTGTTAAAGTACTTTCTGGTGCAGAAGTTGTCGCAAATAAACCAACAGCAATTGTTCCCCAAATACCATTGCAACAATGTACAGCAACAGCACCCACAGGATCATCAATGTGTAATTTATAATCTAAGAACCAAACTCCAAAGCAAACAAGTAATCCAGCAACAGTACCAATAATAATCGATCCTAAAACATCTGTGACGTCGCATCCAGCAGTGATTGCTACTAAACCTGCAAGTGAAGCATTTAAACACATACCAACATCAGGCTTACCATATTTGATCCAAGTAAAGATCAAACAAGAAACAGTTGCAATGGCTGGTGCCACTGTTGTTGTTACGAAAATTGAACCAAGTTGTGGAACAGTTGTAGCCGCTGCCCCATTAAATCCATACCATCCAAGCCAAAGAATAAAAACACCTAAAGCTCCAGCAGTAATGTTATGTCCTGGAATCGCGTTAACTTTAACGACTTTTCCATTTTTATCTGTATCAAATTTACCAATACGAGGTCCTAAGATTTTAGCACCAATTAATGCAGAGATACCACCAACCATATGAATTGCACATGATCCAGCAAAATCATGGAAACCAAGTTGTGATAACCATCCACCACCCCAAATCCAATGAGCTTCAATTGGATAAATAAGTGCTGAAATAACTCCTGAATAAACACAATAAGATAAGAATTTTGTTCTTTCTGCCATTGCCCCTGAAACAATGGTAGCAGTTGTTGCACAGAACACTAAGTTAAAAACAAAGTTTGAAAAATCAAAGTTTGCATAATTTGTAAATATATCAAATCCTGGTTTACCAATAAAACCAAGTAAATCTTCTCCTAATAATAAACTAAAACCAATTAAAATAAATGTACATGTCCCAATACAGAAATCCATTAAGTTTTTCATAATAATGTTCCCTGTATTTTTTGATCTTGTAAATCCTGCTTCTACCATAGCAAATCCAGCTTGCATCCAAAATACCAGCGCTGCGCCAATTAGAAACCATACGCTAAATGTCTCACTCATAATAAATCCCCCTCAATTTTTATAATGCGTTTTCCCCTTTTTCTCCAGTACGAATACGAATCGCTTCTTCAACTGGATAAATAAAGATTTTTCCATCTCCTACGTTTCCACTTGATAAAGTTTCAGTAACTTTATCAACAATTTCTTGAACGATTTCATCTTTAACAACTGTTTCAACTCTTAATTTTGAAACAAGATTAACAGAATATGTGACACCTCGATATTGATGTGTATAACCCATTTGATTTCCAAACCCCATAATATTGGAAATCATCATACCTGTTACACCAGAAACTGTTAAAATATCTTTTAAATCTTCTAACTTTTCTGGTCTGATAATGATTTCAAGTTTTTTCATAAGTTTTCCCCCTTTTTTATTGATTTCCGTTCCCTTTTAGAAATCTTGACAAAAATATATCACGTTGATAAATTAGTGTCAATATAATTTTATTAATTTAATATTTTTTTATTACAATAAGAAAATAAAAAAGGAGCCTCGCTCCTAATAGTAATTTCGTATAACATTTACCATATCTTCTATATAAAGTCTTGCATTATCAATAATAAGAGGATTGATTTCCTTTCTTTGATCAAAGGACATTTTAAAAGTATACTGTTCTCTCATAAGAGGTAATTGTTGATTTTGACAAAGATGAATTACTTTCATCAATCTTTTATTATTAATAAAAAAACAATTGATCAATGCTAGATTTTTTACATTTTGCCGACTTAATGATTGTATAAATTCCAGCAACTGTTTATCTTTAAATAACGTATCATCAAACCCAATAACAAGTAAATCAACATCATGATCACTATGATAATGATTTAAATCTTGAGCATGTGTTTTGACCCACCTTGCCATTTCATCAGCGACACATTTTATATATTTAGATTTTGTTGTATAAACAATATCGATTTTCATTTCTATCACCTAATTTATTTTAATACAGAAATATGAACTAAAAATGTATTTAACTGTTAATAATTATAACAAAACCTATTGTTTATTTGGAGGATTCTATGAAAAAAATACTAAAAATTTGTATAATTTTATCTTTTACTTTTTTACTTACTGGCTGTGTAGACTGTTTAGTTTCTTTAAATTATTCTAAAATAAAAAAACCTACTCTTTATGGTGAACTTACAATAGAGCCTCAAATTTTAGAAAAATATAACATGTCTATTTCACAAATAAAAAAACAATTATTGGATCATGATTTTTTTAAAGATTGGACAATAAAAAAACAAACCGATTCTTCACTTTCGATAGAATCTCCTACTTCTTTTATTAAAGAAATTTCTACGCTTACAAAACAAAATAATAAATATATTTTATCTATTGATATTCCTAAAAATATGCTTGATACTTCAGAATTGAATCATTATAAAAATACTTTACAACTTTTAAATTCCAGTAATGCTACCTGCTCTTTTAAAATTACTATGCCAGGTACAATTATTTCCAGCAATGTTGGCAAATATCAACAAAATGTAGTAATAATTAATCTCTTTGAACTTTTTATTGAAGAAAAAGCTTTATCTTTTCATATCATTTCAAAAAAAGAAAAAAATCATTTATTACTTTATTTTATAACTCTCATCATTTTACTTATTTTAATCATTACCCTTATTTTCATCAAAAAAAGACAAAAAGACTAGAAGATTACTTTTCTTTAATGCGGGTATTTGATAGAATAAAGGCGTTAAAGGAGACAAGAAGAATATGAAAAGAAACTGTATTATTGGACAATCTGGAGGACCCACAATCGCAATTAATGCTAGTCTTGCTGGGATTATTCATCGTGCTAAAGCATCTCAAGAATTTGAAAATGTTTATGGGATGATCAATGGTATCAAAGGTCTACTCGAAGGTAGATATATGGATTTATTAGAAGAATTTGATGATGGTGATAAAATCAATGCTTTAAAACAAACACCTGCCATGTATTTAGGTTCTTGCCGTTATAAATTACCTACTTTTCAAGATGACGAAGATACTTATGTTAAATTGTTTAGAATTTTAAAAGAATTAGAAATCACTGATTTTTTCTATATTGGTGGTAATGACTCAATGGATACTGTTATGAAATTAGATGATTACGCTAAATATATTAATAGTGATATTCATTTTATTGGTATTCCTAAAACCATTGATAATGACTTAATGGGAACAGATCATACACCAGGATTTGGTTCTGCCGCTAAATATGTTGCCGCTTCTATCTTAGAAGTTGTACATGATAGTTTAATTTATCAATTACAATCCGTTACAATCATTGAAATCATGGGAAGAAATGCAGGGTGGTTAACTGCCGCTGCTGCTCTTGCGAGAAATGAATATAATGTAGCTCCTGATCTTATTTATTTACCAGAAGTTGTTTTTGATAAAGATAAGTTTTTAGCAGATATTCATGAAGTCATGAAAAGAAAAAGATGTGTTGTCATTGCTGTATCAGAAGGTATTAGAGATCAAAATGGTCACTTCTTAGACGATGATAGTAAATACGCTAAAAAAGATGCTTTTGGACACGTCTTACATTCAGGAACAGGAAAATTACTTGAATCTCTTGTATTTAAAGAATTTGGATGTAAAGTTAGAAGTATCGAATTAAATGTTTTACAAAGATGTGCTATGCACATTGCTAGTAAAACAGATTTGAATGAATCATTTGTTATTGGTTCTAAAGCTATCGATAAAGCTTTAGAAAACGTTTCTGGTCATGTAATGGGATTTAAGCGTCTTTCTAATCATCCTTATGAAATCGATTATATTTCTACTGATGTAAGAGAAGTTGCTAACTATGAACAAAAAATTCCTGTAGAATGGATCAATGAAGAAGGAAATGATATTACTCAAGAACTATATGAATATTTATATCCACTTATTCAAGGTGAAGTACATGTTACTTATAAAGATGGTATTCCTTCTTATTACAGTTGTAAACATTTAGAAAAATAAAAAGAACTGCTACAAATAAACGTAGCAGTTTTTTAATGCTTTGCTTTAATATAATAATAACCAAAAATCGTTAGATCAATAGTCAAGGCAATAATAGAAATTGTGACTAGTGGTGAAACGTTAATCATTTGTATTATATTCATAATACACCTCCGCTAAAGATCTATTGTAAGAGTTACAGGACAATGATCACTTCCCATAATCTCTGTTTCAATTGTTGCATCAATAATCTTATCCTTTAAGCTATCACTAACAATAAAATAATCAATACGCCATCCCGCATTTTTTTCTCTTGCTTTAAAACGATAAGACCACCAAGAATAAACACCTTCTTGTAAAGGATAAAGATAACGATACGTATCGATAAAACCGTGATTTAATAACTGAGTCATTTTTTCTCTTTCTTCATCAGAAAAACCTGCATTTTTACGATTTGATTTAGGATTTTTCAAATCTATTTCTTGATGAGCAACATTTAAATCACCACATAAAATAATTGGTTTATCTAAACTTTCAAGATACGTTAAAAAATCATCTTCCCATTTCATACGATAAGATAGACGTTTGAGTTCATTTTGACTATTAGGAGTGTAACAAGTAATGACATAATAATTTTCAAATTCCAAAGTAATTAATCTACCTTCTTGATCATGTTCTTCTTTATTCATTCCATAAAAAACATTCAATGGTTTTTCTTTACTATAAATAAGTGTTCCACTATACCCTTTTTTAACAGCACTGTTTAAATAATAATGATACCCTTCAATCTCTAAATCTGCTTGACCACTTTGCATTTTAGTTTCTTGAACACAAAAAATATCTGCATCTAATTGATGAAAGCTATCTAAAAAGCCTTTTTGTAAACATGCTCTTATTCCATTTACATTCCAACTTACTAATTTCATAATTACCTCTTTCTCCAATATATTCTATTATATAACATCTCATTCATGATTTGAACGTATATTTTTAAATAAATAGGGATATACTAAACTAGGTGAACATTATGAAAAAAAGAACATTCATTATTAGTTTGATTATTCCTTTATTAGTAGGTGCTATAAGCACTTTTATCACAAATAATCAAATGGAAACATATAGCAATTTAAATACCCCCTTATTGGCTCCTCCAGGATGGTTATTTCCTATTGTCTGGACCCTTCTTTATATTTTGATGGGAATTTCTAGTTATTTTATTTATATCAGTCATGATCCTAAACGTGAAAACGCCTTAATTGTCTACTCTTTTCAATTATTTATTAATTTTTGTTGGCCACTTTTCTTTTTTAATCTTCATAATTATTTTCTTTCATTAATGATTTTAATAGCTTTGTTTCTTACTGTTATTTATATGTTGATCATTTTTAAAAAAATTAATCCAAAAAGTTTTTATCTAAATATTCCTTATATTCTTTGGTTATTCTTTGCTTTATATTTAAACTTTATGATTTTTATAAACAACTAAAATAGAACAAAGTTTCTTCCATGGCCCTTGTTTTAAGACGATAGTATGTACTTCGAGAATAATAATCAATCCACCAATCTTTACCAACTCTCTCTATAAATTCTTTTTCAATAATAACTTTACTCTCCATCGATAAACAATCTAAAATAAATTCAAATGTTGCTATAACTTTCTCTAATTCTTCTTTTAACACCAATTGATCATTCAATTGACTTCCTTTATCTTGATAATACGTCTTCTTTTCTTTAACAGTATCAAATTGAATCGCTGGATAAAAATTCCTTTCTTCTAAACATTTAAGTTGTAAAACAGCACGGTGATACTTTTTAAATAGATCTTCTAAAACATCTTGATTTTCTTTAAACGTTAATGCCTTCATAAAAAAACCTCCTATGTTTATATATGACAATAGGAGGCCTTTTTTCTTTTAAATTATGAAATTTTCTTTAATTTCTTCAATTTCTTCATCACTAAAACCAATATTTAATAAATATCCTTTAGTACTACCATAATTTTCTCTTAAATACGCAATAAATTTCATCATCACTCTTGGATCAGAACCTAAGAATTTTTCATCTTCACTTGGCATCATTTCTTCCAATTGTTTGATCATTGCCATATTATTTTCATAAGATTCTGAATAATCTTTAACAATATCATATTCATGACATCCCGCTAGATCTAATAACATACATGCAATAACACCTGTACGATCTTTACCTGCAGAACAATTAAATAATGTACAGTCATAAGGATGATTTAAAAAGATATTAAATACTTTTTTAAATTGTTTTTTATTCGCTTCGATCATAAAAATATAAAAACCACTTAAATCTTGATAGTCTTTAATATCATTTGGTAATACTGACATATTTTCATTTTGTAGTAAATTAATATGATAATACTCTATATCTTTATACCCTTTTAAACTATGTGGTTGATGAACTAATTCATAATCACTTCTTAAATCAATGACAGTGCGAATACCATATTGATAAAATTGTTCTTTTAAATCATCACTGATCCCACTTGGACATGTACTTCTAACATATTTATGTGATTTTGTATAATATCCTTCTTGTGTTTCATAACCACCTAAATCTCTTACATTGGTCATTTTTCCTATATGAAGTAATCTTTCTTCACGAGATAATTGCATCATTTTTTCTTTCCTCACTAATCTTCAAATGGTCTTATTCTTAAAGTTACCCCAATATTTTGAGCAATCTGTTTACAAATTTCTACATCTTTTTCAGGAATTGTTGTATCAACAATCGTTAAAACAACATGAGGCACATAGGCTTTACATTTTTTAGCAAAATCTAATAATTCATCAAATGAATCAATTCCATATTGGCTTCTTGTAAGTTTTAAATAATCTTCTTTATTACTTGTATTTAAACTAATAGAAACAGTATCTAACAATCCTTTAAATTCAGGCGTAATATCTCTTTTATTATATAAAGAAGATAACCCATTGGTATTCACTCTTGTAGGTAGATCAGGCCTTCTTTCTTTTAAATACTTAGCAACTTTCATTAAATCATCATGTCTTATAAGTGGTTCACCAAAACCACAAAAAACAACTTCTTTGAAATCATTTAAATTATATTTTTCAAATTCTTGAATAATTTCATCAACCGTTGGTTCTTCTTTTAACCATAAGGAATTATTTTCAATCATTTCCTTTGTTTGTCTTAAACAAAATGTACATGAACATGTACAACGATTTGTCGAATTAACATAACATGTAATCCCTTTAGTACTTTCTAAATGTGCAATATCAATATAACTATTTTTATATAATGTATATAATATCATCTTAATCCCCCAATTCTTTTAATAATGGTTCAAAACATAATCCCATATGTGGATGAGCATCAATGTCTACAGAATGTTGAATGCATTTAGAAGCAAAATCTGTTGATTTTTTAACAGCTTCTAAAAAATTTTGCTCTTTCAAATAGCTTCCTGCAATTACTGCAGAAATAACATCTCCTGTACCACTACGATCTTCTCCAATACGTTTCACATAGATTTTTTCAACTTTTCCATGATCATAAACAAAATTTAAAATTTGATGACCAATAGAAATACCCGTTACTACAATCATTTTTGGACCCATTTGACTTAATTTTTCACACATACGCTTAAGTTCTTGCTCATTGCTTGTTTCATGATAAGCTTCATCAATCAAAGCACATAATTCTGTTAAATTAGGTGTAACAATTGTCGCATAAGGAATGAGTTCTCTCATTTTTTCTTGCATTTCTTGCGTATAAGTCGGATAAAGTTTTCCATGATCACCCATGACTGGATCTACTAAAATAAAGTTTTTTTTTGTTTTAAAATCTTTAAAAAATTCTTTTACTATTTCTATTTGTTTCGCAGATCCTAAAAAGCCACTGCATATTCCATCAAAATCAATATTCATTTTCTTATATGTTTCAATATAATCATTCATCTTTGATGTATAGTCATCAAAAAAGAAATCTTTATGATATGTATTGATAGATAAAATTGCTGTTGGTACAAAAGCTGTTTCAATTCCCATAGCTGAAATAATTGGCAATTGACAGGCTACTGAACATCTTGATAATCCTGTCACATCGTTTACTAATACAATTCTTTTTTCTCTCATCTTTAAAACCTCTTTCATGTATTTTAGCACAATCAAGTCTTATTGAGTATCTTTTTTTCATAATTCATATTTGTTATAATATTGAAAGAGGTGAAATGAATGAAAAAAATGCTAAAAGTACTTTTAGTTTTAATGACTGTTGTTTCCATTGCTGGATGTTCTTCTAAAACAACAACAGAAAAAGCAACTAAAAAAACAAAAACTTTATCAGGAAATTATCAAGTTGAAATTAAAGTTAAAGATTATGGAACAATTTATGCTGAAATTGATGCTGATACAGCACCAATTACAGTAACAAACTTTGTAAAGTTAAGTAAAGAAAAGTTTTATGATGGTTTAACTTTTCATCGTATTATTGATGGTTTCATGATTCAAGGTGGAGATCCTAAAGGAGATGGCACTGGTGGAAGTAAAGAAACAATTAAGGGAGAATTTTCAGATAATGGGGTAAAAAATCCTTTAAGTCATACACGTGGAGCTCTTTCTATGGCAAGAAGTCAAGATAATGATAGTGCTTCTTCACAATTCTTTATTGTTCAAAGTGATTCTACTTATTTGGATGGTCAATATGCTGTTTTTGGTTATGTTTATGAAGGCATGGACATTGTTGATCAAATTTGTAAAGATGTAAAAGTAGAAGATAATAATGGAACTGTAAAAAAAGAAAATCAACCTGTTATTGAATCGATTCGTTGTAAAAAGATATAATTAAAAAGAAGCTCAGGCTTCTTTTTTTAAGGCATTTTTTAATAATAAAACAGTAATAATAAACGCTGATAGATCCGCAACAGGGACAGCTATAAAAATACCATCTAAACCTATAATCGATGAAAAAATTATGATACAAGGAATTAAAATAATAATTTGTCTCAATAAATTTAAAACACTTGATATTTTTATCTTACCAATCGCTTGAAAATAGTTTGCACACATTACTTGTGCACCAATAAGCGGTAAACACATAAACCAAATATGTAAAGCATGGCTACATAATTTTACAACATCTGCTTCATCATTAAACATATAGACAATACTTTTTGTAAAAAATTGTACTGCGATAAAACCAATCAAAGCAATCATTGTAGCACCTATAATTGCATATTTTAATGTTTCTTTAACACGCTCCATTTTTAAAGCACCATAATTATATGAAATCAATGGTTGTTGACCTTGCATCAAACCAGTAATTGGCATCAAAATAAGTGTTTGAATGCTTGTAACAATACCAATAGCACTTAACGCTAAATCTCCACCATATTTAACAAGAGACGCATTCAAAATAATATTTAAAACACTATTCGATATTTGCATTAAAAATGCAGGTATTCCTGTTTGAATAATTTGTTTTGAAATATTCAACTGTAATTTCAATAAAGTTGCATTTAAAGGAATAATCGTTCTTTTTCCAAATAAAAATACAAGTTGCCATAAAGCACTTAAAAACTGTCCACCAATCGTTGCAAAAGCAGCTCCTTGCATTCCCATATGGAAAATACAAATTAAAATATAGTCAAATAAAATATTAAACCCTGCTCCGATCAATTGTGAAATCATGGCATTTTTAGGATTTCCTTGAGCTCTAGAAAAATTATTTCCTGCCATTGCAATACATTGAAAAACAGCACCATATAAAATAATACTTAAATAATTTTCAGCATAAGGCAAAACAGTTTTTGAAGCACCTAATAAACGTAACATTGGTGCTAAAAAAACATTTCCTAAAATCATAAAGACTAGGCCTAAAATAATTGTTAAAGTTAGACCATTTCCCATATACTTTCCAGCTTCTTCCTTTTTACCTTGACCTAATGCTATTGAAAAACGAGTGGCTCCACCCATTCCAATCATTAAAGAAATGGCCATTAAAATAAGAGTTACAGGATAACAAATACTAATTCCTGCTAAACCAATTGCCCCCAATTCTGGAGCATTTCCAATAAACATACGATCAACAATATTATAAATTGCATTAACAAGCATTCCGATAATAGCTGGAATTGAAAATTCTACTAATAAAGGTAATATATTTTTAGTCCCCATCTTATCATCATTTTTCATACGTATCCTCCAAATTCATTTTCATTTTTAATAAAAGTTCTTCTAAAAGAATAAGCTCATTTTGATCAATATCTTTAATCATCATCTCTGTTGTCTCTTTAATAACATCTTTAATTTTAGGATATAATTCTTTTCCCTTAGAAGTTAAAGACAAAACATGATTTCTTTTATCTTCTTTTGAAGTTTTTTTAATAATAAATCCCTTATCTTCTAATGTTTTTAAAATTCTCGTAACTGCGCTTTTATCAATTTGTAATCTTTTATTTAAATCTTCTTGTTTGATATTATTTTCTTCATAAATAATTTTTAAAGTAATCGCTTGTCCATGGGATAAACCAAACTCTTTAAGTTGGACATTCATATAACTATTTTTTTGATTATGAAGAATAGAAATTAAGCGTGATAAATTCATATTTCCTCCTATAGTTGACACATCAACTATAGGATATTTTATATTTATTGTCAATAAAAAAAGAAATATATATCGAATATATACTTCTTTTATATTGTGTTATTTAAGAATTGAAAGAAGAACTTTTTCTATCTTATCAACATCTATTGGTTTTGATATATGTCCATTCATCCCTTGAGCAACCGCCTTTTTTCTATCTTCCTCAAAGGCATTAGCTGTTAAAGCAATGATAGGAATCGTGGTTTTGTCTTTATTTGACAATTGACGAATAGTTTGTGTTGCCTTATAACCATCCATATGAGGCATTTGAATATCCATTAAAATCAAATCATAGCTTTTAGCAGGAATTTGTTCCATTTTAGCCACACATTGAATCCCATCTTCAACACACTCAACTATTAATCCTATATCTTCTAAAAGAGTAATCGTAATTTCAGCATTCAAATCATTATCCTCAGCAAGTAAAATATGTTTCCCCCGAATATTTTTATTTGCATTCAACAAAGACAAATCTTCATTTACTTGCGCGTAATATTTTTCATCAGCAAGGTGATGTTTTAAAACAACTGTAAACTTACTTCACTTTCTACATCGATCGTACCACCCATCACATCAACGAGTTTTTTTACAATCGGCATTCCTAAACCCGTTCCTGCAACAGCTTGTTCATATTCATATCCATAACCACTACGCTTCCCTTTTTTCCCTGTAATATGATAAGAATCTTCCTACCACCCTACACATATTTTTCCTTCATTTGCTCGTACAGGAATTGAAAATAATGAAAAAACCAGGATAAAACCTATAAAAATGCATCCACATTTATTTAAAATATGGTTTATTTTTTCATCATTTCTCCCTCTTTTCATGATTAAAATATTTTGTAAGTACATCTTTTAATTTTTCTATATCAACTGGTTTAGCAAGATGTTCATTCATTCCAAGTTGTAAAGCATGTTTTCTATCTTCTTCAAAAGCATTTGCTGTCATCGCAATAATTGGAATTTGAGCATTTTTATTATTAAAACTTCTAATTATTTTTGTTGCTTCATAACCATCCATAATTGGCATTTGGATATCCATTAAAATAAGATCATAATATCCTTCTGGCATCTTTTCTAATATTTTTATACATTCTTCTCCATTTTTAGCTAAATCTATAATTACTTTAAAAGTATTTAAAAGTTCTATTCCAATTTCCGCATTTAATTCATTATCTTCTACAAGAAGAATATGTTTTCCTGAAAAATCAAGTGTTGATGTATTTCTTTCATTGACATTTTCAACTTGTAAAGAAGTTAAAAACGAAAGTTCTACAGTAAACTTTGTTCCTTTATTTAACTTACTTTCTACTTGAATTGTTCCATTCATCATATCTATAAGAGATTTAACAATAGGAAGTCCTAATCCTACTCCAGGTACTTTACTTTCTGTACTTGTTTTTTCTCTAGCAAATTCTTCAAAAATATGTGGTAAAAAATCTTCTTTCATTCCTATTCCATTATCTATAATTATAAAATGATATTTTACTTTATTATTTTCAAATGAAATTTCTTGGATCAATAATTCAACATTTCCACCTTCTGGTGTATATTTAATCGCATTAGAAAGAATATTTAAAACAATCTCTCTTAATTTAGTTTTATCATAAATAATATGATGATGTTTAATCTCCAAATGATAGGAATAATGCAATTTTTTCTCTTTAATTAGCGGTTCAACTACAACATTTATATTTTTAACTAAATCATCTAAATCTCCTATTTCCTTTTTTAAATCTAATTTACCACTTTCTATTTGTGTCATTTCAAGAATATAATTAATCAAAGAAAGTAAAATCGTACTTGATGATTTAAGTTTCGAAATATAATCCAATGCCTGTTTTTTATTATCTAAATTATTTTCTAATAATTGTGTATAGCCAATAATTGCATTCATTGGTGTACGAATATCATGAGACATATTAAATAAAAATCTTGTCTTTGCCTGATTGGCATGTTGTGCTTCAGTAGCCACTTTTTCAATTTGTTTTGCATAAACAGCTTCTTTTTCACGTCTTAAAATAATTTGCCAATAACCCATTGATAACAAAATAGCTACCAAAACACTTACAATACTTCCAAATATCTTATAAGACATTGGTATCCAACCTTGAAAAGGAACAATTTCAAAATACCATGTATCATTAGGTACTTCACAAGCAACACTTAATGTATGATTTAAAGAACTATGACCACATGACATAATTGTCACATGTTTTCCTTTGTTGCCCTCTTTCCAAACTTTAAAATGATAAGTGGCATCTTCTAATTTATCTACTTCTAATTCTTCTAAAAAAGCATCCCAATTTAAAACAAGAATAGAAAATCCCCAAAATTTCTTTTCATTTCCATCATTTATATAAATAGGGTCAAACAATAAAGCCCCTGTACCACCTTGTTTTAATTCATATGGACCAGCAATTGTATATTCTCCACTTTTTCTAGCAATATTCGCTTCTTTTTGACGTTCAGGAAGTTCCAACGTATTCATACCTATCACTTTTTCATTTCCTTTTAATGGATAGGCCTTTTCAATAATCCCATTAGGTGCTAATTCATATGCTTCAATAACATTTTTATTTTTTTTCATATAACTTGCAAGCTGATTAAACTGTTCATCACTGATTGTATGTTTTGAAGATATAATATTTTTAAACATTTCAGAATTTTCTAAATATCTTCCAAGCTGTGTTTCTATTTTTCGAACAGTATCTTCTGCAGTATAACTTGCACTTATTTTTTCTTTATTTACTTCAAATTGAATTAAAAAAATAAAACAAATCAACATGACACCCATCACTATAATAAAAAATAGGCCTGTTTTTCTTTTTAATTTATTTAATTGAACAACTTCTTCTTTATTCATTGCTTCAACCTATCTACTCAAATGATTCTTATGAGTCCATTATACACACTTATGTAAATTTTCTCTATAAAAAGCTTGATAAAATAAAAAAGAGCAATCTTAACGATTACTCCTTTATACAAATTAATAAGCTTTTGCAAAGTAAACAACTTTTTTAGCTGGTTTACCACAAATTGGACAAACATCTCCAAATGGTTCTTCATCTTCTTTGATACATCTTGATGTAGCACCTGTTTCTTCTTTGATTTTAGCTTCACAAGCATCATCTTCACACCACATCATACGAATGTATCCTGCTTTAGTATTTAAGATTTCTTTAAATTCATCATATGTTTTCGCAGTTCTAATGTTTTCATCTCTAAATTTCAATGCTTTTGCATACATTTCATCATGAATTTGATCTAATAATTGATGAATTGTATTTGGTAATTCTTCATTTAAAGCATATGTTTCTTTTGTACCATCTAATCTTTTAGCTAAGACACATTGTCCTTTTTCAATGTCTTTAGGTCCAATTTCAAGTCTTAATGGAATTCCTCTCATTTCAGCATCTGCAAATTTATAACCTGGTGTTTTATCACTAGCATCCACTTTAACACGAAGTCCAGCTGCTTTTAATTGTTTTTCAATTTCATAAGCCTTATCTAAAACACCTTCTTTATGTTGCATAACTGGAACGATCATCACTTGAATTGGTGCCACTCTTGGTGGTAAAACAAGTCCATTATCATCTCCGTGAACCATAATGATTGCTCCAAGTAAACGTGTTGATGCTCCCCAAGAAGTTTGATAAACATATTCTTGTTTATTATCTTTATTTAAGAATTTAACATCAAAAGCTTTCGCAAAACCTTGTCCAAAGTAATGTGATGTTCCTGATTGTAAAGCTTTTCCATCATGCATTAAAGCTTCCATTGTATAAGTTTCTTCAGCCCCTGCAAATTTTTCACTTTCAGTTTTACGACCAGTGACCATTGGAATTGCAAGTAGATCTTGTGCTGTACTTCGATAAACTTCTAACATTTGTAAAGTTTCTTTTCTTGCTTCTTCTTCAGTAGCATGAATTGTATGACCTTCTTGCCATAAGAATTCAGAACCACGTAAAAATGGTCTTGTTGTCTTTTCCCAACGTACAACGGAACACCATTGATTATATAGTTTTGGTAAATCACGGTAAGAATTTACAATTTTTGCATAATGTTCACAAAATAATGTTTCAGATGTTGGACGAATAATTAAGTTTTCATCTAAATCATCTAATCCACCTTTTGTTACAACAGCACATTCTGGTGCAAATCCTTCTACGTGATCAGCTTCTTTTTGTAATAAAGATTGAGGGATCAACATCGGCATATAAACATTTTCATGTCCTAATTCTTTGAATTTTTGATCCATATGTTTTTTAATTTGTTCCCACATTGCATAACCATACGGACGATAAATAATAAATCCTTTCACATCGCTATAATCCATTAATTCTGCTTTACGACATACATCTGTATACCATTTAGCAAAATCAACATCTCTAGCAGTAATAGCTTCATTTTTCTTGTTATTTGCCATCTTTTTTCCTCCTCTAAAATGCTTCTCTATTTTACTATAGAAATGATAAACAAGCAAGATTAGATCATCTGAATCACACTTTGTTTTTGTTTTCTTTCAACTACAAGTTGTCGTTCAATACGATCTTTTAAATCACTAACATGCGAGATGATTCCAATTAATTTATTTTCATGATGCAATTCCATTAAACAATTCATTGCCTGATCTAATGATTGACTATCTAAAGAACCAAACCCTTCATCAATAAAAAGCGTATTTAATTCAATTCCTCCAGCATAATCTTGAACCATTCTTGAAAGTCCTAAAGCAAGAGATAAAGCTGCTTTAAAGGATTCCCCACCAGAAAGTGTCTTAATACTTCTAATATTTCCACTTTCTTGATCAAAAACATCTAATTCTAACCCTTGCTGACTTCTTCCTTTACCTGCATCATCTTTTCTTAATAATTGATATCTTCCTTGACTCAATTGTTTCATGATCACATTGGCATAAATCAACATATTTTCAAAATAAGTTGCTAGTACATATCTTTCAATCGACACTCTTGCATTATTTTTACCACTTGCTAGATTATAAAGATCTAAATATCTTTGATAAGTATCTTCATCTTTTTTTAATTGTTGATTGATTTTTTGAATATCTTTGATCATTTTTTCTTTTAATGAATAATCTATTTTTAATTTTTCTAAATCATCATTTTTTTCTCTCAATTGTTGATTTACTTCTTTAATTGTTTCACTTAAAGAAGATAAATCAACATATGTTGAATCTTTGACTTCATTTTCTAATGAAATAATTTGTTCATTTAAACTCTTTAAAGAAATTAAATAATCTTGATATTTCTTTTCTAAGATACTGATTTGATTGATTTGTGTTTTTAAACTTAAAAATTCTTCTTCATTTATAAATGCATCTAAAGCAGTATGATATTTATTATCTAATTCATCATATATTTCTTGTTCTTGAATAATTTGTTGATTCAATGACGAAATTTTTGTTTTTATTTCAAGATATTTATTTTTGACCTTTTCATAATCCTGTTGAATAGTTTCTATTTCTAATGAAAGTTGACGATATTTTTTTTGAACTTGTTGATAATTTTTATTAACTTCTCCAATTTCATATTGTCGCATTGAATCATCTAATTTACCAGATAATTGATGAATTTGTACTTGAATATTCTCTAGACTTTGTGCTTGTTTTAATTCTTTACTTTCATAAGTAGACATATCTTTCAATGAAAGAGCCACACTCTTTTTAAGCTTTTGAATATATTTAAGTTTATCTTGTAATTCAAGATATTCTTTTTTCATTCTTTTTTCATCTTTTGATAAATGATCTAATTCTTTAATAAAGATTTCTTTAGATAACTCTTCTTGAATATTAAGTTCACTTGAAAGTTGTTTTGTTTGTTTAACAAGCATTTCCTTTTTTTGATTAGATAAGAGTATTTTTTGTAAGATATCTTGTAACCTATGTTCTTGTTGTTTTACTTTTTTAGCTTGTTGATCTAATTTTTCTTTTGTTATATCTTCTTTTTCAATTTGTGCCGGATGAGGATGATGTAAAGAGCCACAAATAGGGCATGGTTGATCCTCTTTTAATTGTAATGCAAAAATACCTGCTTGTTTTCTAAAATACAATTTTTCCATTTGATTATATTGCATTTTTTCATGATCAACTTGTTTTTCAACAATAGTATAGTCTTCTTGTAAATCACTTTTATTTTCATTAAGTTTGAGTATTTGATCATAATAATCCGACAATTGATGAACTTTTACTTTTTGTTCGTTTAAACGAACATATTGTTGTTTGATCAGTTCATATTTAGATTGTATTTGTTGTTCGCTTTGGATTCTTTCTTGATCTCTTTGCAACCCATTTTCAAATTTTTCTTTCTTTTTTAAAAAGAGTTTATGTTCTTCATATAACATTCTATATTGTTGTTTTAGAGTTTGTAAGTTTTGATAATCATTTTGATATTGATAGATTTGATTGATTAATTGTTTCGTTTCTTGAATTTGGTTTTGTAATTTTTCTTTTGTTTGTTGTTTGTAGTCAAGAGAATTTGCTTGTACCTTTTTTTCTTGATAATCTTTTTCAAGTTTTTTTAATTGTTTTAAAAAATCTTCTTGATTTAAGTTTAAGGTTTGAAGTTTCTTTTGTTGTTTAATATAAGAAATATATAAATAATTTGTTTCTTGTGCTTTTTTTAAAGTATCTATAGTTTTATTTAATTCTTGATAATCATTTTCTTGTTTCTTTAAATCTTGAAATTGTTGTTTTAAATCTTTTAATTGTATTAATCGTTGATTTTGCAAGCGATAGAGTTGTAATTGTTGTTTCTTTTGATCTAAATCTTTTTTTAAATCATCATATTCTTTTTGTTGACTTGCGATAAGTTTTGTTTGTTTAGATAAATATTCTTGATGATCTTCAACTTGTAATTCTTGCATCAAATCTTTCCTTTTATTCAATAACAAATCATATTTATCTTGATATACTTTCAAATGAACTTTAAGTTTTTCTTCTAACTTTTGATACGTTTCACTATGAAATAACTCTCTTAATACTTTTTCTCTTTCATCACTTGAAGCCATAATCAATTTTGTAAATTCTCCTTGAGCAATCATACAAATCTGTTTAAATTGTTGATCATCGACCCCTAATAAAGAAATCATTTTTTGATTGACTTCTTTAATACCTTCGACCATTTTGCCATCTGGTAAAGTAAGTAACGCTGAAGGTTGTTTAGGTGTTTTTTTCCCTTCTAGATAATATTTAGGATTTCTTTTAATTGTATAATTTTGTTGATGCAAAGAAAATGAAAATTCAACAAAAGTAGGAATTTCATTTAAGGCATGATCACACCTTAAACTGTCTGTTTGTCTAATTTGACCACTTGTTTTACCATATAAGGCAAAGATCATGGCATCAAAAATCATCGTTTTTCCACTACCTGTAGGCCCTGTAATTAAAAAGAGACCATCTTCTTGAAATGATTCAAAATCGATTGTGATTGTATCTGGATAAGGTCCAAACGCTGATAATGTAAGACTAATGGGCATCATCTTCACTTACCTCCTCTAGTAATTGTTGAATAATTTCTTCGCTTTCTTGACTCATTGCTTCACCTTTCATTTTTTCATAGAATTCTTTAAATATTTCTATTGGAGATTGTTTTTCAACATCTAAGGAAGAAGCTGTTTGATTTGTTTTAAGTTTTTCTAGTGATTGATAAGTAATTTGTAATAAATAAGGGTATTTTTCTTTTAAAAAATCATATGCGTGACCTATGACTTGTTTATCTAATAATTCTACCGCTACAAAATCATTTTCATTATTTGGATAATGTAAAACATCTTCATATTTTCCAACGACCTTCACTAGATCTTTTTGTGGCTTTAAAGGAATAATTTGCGTAGAAACCCCAGTTTCATCAATAGTTACTTCAACCATTCCTTTTTTTTGATGAACTTCATCAAATGAATACTTCATTAAACTTCCTGCATATCTTACATAATCATATTTAATTTTTTGACTTGCATGAATATGACCTAAAGCTACATAATCAAAATCTTTACATAAATCAACATCAATAATTTCACTACCACCCACGGAAAGAATTACTTCACTTTCACTTCTAATCACTTCTTTATTTCCCGCAATAAATTGATGTGTTACAAGAACTTTAGGATGGTCTTCAACAAATGTTTGTTGACTTAAATAATATGCAAAAGCATCCTGATACGTTTTTAAATCATCTTTTTCATATAAATAACGTATATAAGAAGGTTTAAAAAAAGGAACCAAATAAAAATAAACACCTTCTATTTCAATTGGTCTTATTTCTTTTTCAGGATAAGAAACAATATACAAACCTTGACTTTGAAGTAAAGAACTTGCAAAATCAAGTCTTTCACTGCTATCATGATTTCCTGAAATGATCAATACTTTTTTATGATAATGTAAAATCATTGCTTCTAAAAAATGATTTAAAGCGACTATACTTTCTTTAGAGGCAATTGCACGATCATAAACATCTCCAGCAATTACTAAAGTATCTATTTTTTTTTGAACCATATAATTCATCACTTGATTTAATAAATCAATTTGAATATCTAATAGATTATTTTGATAAATAATTTTACCTAAATGTAAATCCGCTAAATGTATAAATTTCATAATTCCTCCAAATCCAAACAATATATTCTTTTTATATAATCACCTTGATCAAAATCTTTCTTCAAACATGCAGGTACTTCTTTTGTTTCAAGATACTTAAATGGCAATGACTCAATAATCTTACGACTTGCTATATTATCAGGAGAACATGTAATCATTAATTGTTTAAATCCTTTTTCTTTTGCTTTATCAAACAATAATAAACAAGCATCTTTACTATAATGATGACCTCGGTATTCCTTTTCTATCGTATAACCAATATGTCCATCATAATATCTTTCTTCATTACTACCTTCTCTTAAAACAATTCTTCCTACTTCTATATGATCGACCATGATTAAATATATATAATAAGGTTTCCAACCACGTGGAAGATTCTCTTTTTCATATGTTAAAAGTTCTAATTTCATAAAATCACCTATCCCTATTGTATCATGTATCTTTCAACAAATTAATATAATAATCTCTTTTAAATCCACTTATTTCCACTTTAAAAATTTATTTTACATATTCTTTATTTATTTAAAATATGCTATTATAGATAGTAGGAAGTGGTAAATATGTATAATTTATATAAAGAATATCTAGAATCTGAAGAAACTGATCTAGAATACTTTGACTGGTTAGATAATCAAATACTTTTACGTTCTCGTGATAGAAAAATTAAAGAAGCGAATCAAAAAGCTGAGAAAGAGAAGAAAAAAGCGGAGGAAGCAAACCAAAGAGCTGAAAAAGCAAATAACGAAATAGATAGTATTCTTGATGAAACAAAGGAAAGTATTATTAAGTATATTAAAATGCAATTTCATGAAGATATAAGCAGTTCTATAAATACTCTTTCTAAATATCAAATTTTTGATTTTTTAGATCATTTATATGATTTTAAAGAATTTGAAGAATTAAAAAAACACCTTCAAAACTTAAAAATTTTAATTTTTTGATAAAAAAGAAGAAAAACACTCATAAAAAGTCAATATAAATAATGGAGGACTTTTTATGAACAAAAATAGAGAGAATTTTAAAAAATATTCAAATGATTTATATTTTCATCATTTGCTTGTTGAAAATGAAAGAATTAGAACCCTTATTTGTCAAGAGCTTATTTTAGACAGAGAGATTGTTTCTACTAAATTAAAAAACGCACAACAATATGGTAAAAATTTCTATGAAAAGAAACTTATTTTAGATATTTTAGCTATTGATGATGTAGGTGATCTCTACAATATCGAATTACAAACTTATGGTTTAAATGAAGAGATACTTGTTCGTTTTGAACTTTATAATGCTGAACTTTTAAGACAACAAGTAAAACAGGGAGAAGATTATACTAGTGCTCATGTAGTAAGATCATTAATTATCAGTTATGGGCATATTTTAGATAACGCACCTCTTTATAAATGTCACTTTAGAATGGTTGATGATGAACATCATATTGTCTATCCATTTAATCGCATGGAAATAACAATTATTCAACTCGAATATATCAATCAAGTAATTAATGAAATGACGAGTTTTAATCAGTTGATGTATCTCTTTAAAAACGAAAAACCATATGATAAAATTGAAATAGATTATAGAATAAAGGAAGCGATACAAATGCATGACAAATATATATCTTCTGAAGAATCATACCTAGAATATCTAGATCGTTTGGATAATGAGATATTACTTCGTTCTCGTGATAGAAAGATTTAGGAAGCAAATAAAAAATTTGAAAAAGCAGTAATGAAATAGATAGTTTGCTTAGTAAAGCAATAGAAAATATTATTAAATATATTAAAATGCAATTTCACGAAGATATCAGTAATTTTATAAGCACCCTTTCTAAACAACAAATTCTTGATATTCAAGATCGTTTATTTGATTATACAAGTATTGAAGAATTAAAAAATAGCGTAAAAAAAACATCAATAACAAAATATTGATGTTTTTATTTTACTTATCTTTCCAAAAATCAACCGGTTCATATTCTTGTAACTGTGCAAGAAATCCAGCTTTTTGAAGTTCTTCTTGAATTTCATCAAGAATCTCTTCACTGTCTGCATGAACTGTATGATAATGATATCCTGATGTGACATTTTTTAGTAAGCTTGAATGTCCTGTTTGTAGATTTGTCATATAATTTTTAATATCTCTTCTTGAGGCAATATTTAATGTTGCTTTTACAATATTATAAACTTTATGATAAACAAAGACATCTTCAACATAACCACCTAAGTCAACAATTAAAGAAAGTTCTTTTTCTACTTCATTGTCATCATGATGTACCTTAAAAATACGTTTACAAACTTTTTGAGCATTTAAAACATATCCTTTATGTGTTGAATAAATATCATAATCACCAGCACGAAGTAAAGCAATGTCTTGAACAATGACTTGTCGACTTACTTGGAGGGTTTTCGCTAAATATGTTCCTGATACAGGTTGTAAACTGTTTTTTAAAATATCAATAATGGCTTGTCTTCTTTTATTTCCATCCATAACTCGCCCTCCTTAATTGATATTATAGCACATGTAAATTCTTCAATGAAAGGTCTAATATTGGTGCAGAATGTGTTAGAGCACCACTTGAAACATAATCTACTCCTAAATTTGTAAGTCTTGCAATGTTTTCTTTTGTGACATTTCCTGAAACTTCAATCTCAGCACGATGATCAATATAAGCAATAGCTTCTTTTAACATATCATCATCCATATTATCTAGCATGATAATGTCTGCACCTGCTTCTACTGCTTCTTTGACCATTTCCATATTTTCTACTTCAATTTCAATTTTTCTAACAAATGGCGCATACTCTTTAGCAAGCATAATGGCTTCTTTGACTCCACCAGCAGCACCAATATGATTATCTTTTAATAAGACACCATCACTTAAATTATATCGATGATTATGTCCACCACCAACTCTTACTGCATATTTTTCAAAAATACGATTATTTGGTGTTGTCTTACGAGTATCTAATAAACGAATAGAAGAATCTTTTAAATATTCTTGAACATTCGCTGTATAAGTGGCAATTCCACTCATTCTTTGTAAATAATTTAAAGCAACACGTTCTCCACTTAATAAAATACGAACATCCCCTTTGACACGTCCTAAAAGTTGCCCTTTTTCTACATGGTCGCCATCACTTGCAAAAAATTCAACATCACACGCTTCATCTAATAATTCAAAAGTACGTTCAAATATTTGTAATCCACAAATAATACCATCTTCTTTACAAATTAAATCAACGACACCTGTTTTAGAAAAAGGCATAACACTATTTGTAGAAACATCATCACTAGTAATATCTTCTTTTAAAGCAGTGATAATAAGTGGGTCTACATTTAATTTTAAAGTTGTTTGATCAAACATATAATGAGCTCTCTCCTTTAAACTTTTTTCAATACGTTTGGCAGCACGTTTAGCAAAAACAAGACTTTCTAAAAGTGAATTACTTGCTAGACGATTCTTTCCATGAACACCATTGCATGCTGTTTCTCCAATAGCATATAAATGTTTCATACTGGTATGACTATCATAGTCTACTTTAATACCACCCATGAAATAATGTTGTGCAGGTACAACAGGAATAGGTTCTTTAAAAACGTCATATCCTTTTTCTTTACAATGTTCAACAATGTGAGGAAAATGACTTTCGATTTCTTCTTTACCAATTGGTCTTAAATCTTCATAAACATAATCTGTTTGATCTTTTTCCATTTGTTTAAAAATAGCTTCTGCCACAACATCTCTTGGAAGAAGTTCATTGACAAAACGATTTCCATTTTTATCTAAAAGAATAGCTCCTTCACCACGAACAGATTCAGAAATCAAAAAACTTCTTTCATGATCTGTTGTATATAAAGTTGTTGGATGAATTTGTACATAATCTAAGTTTTTAAGTTCGATTTGATATTTTTTAGAAAGTTCAATGCCGTCTCCAGTTAAATGAGGATAATTTGTAGAATGTTTATAAAGTCCACCGATTCCTCCTGTCGCTAAAACAACTTTTTTAGCATAAACTTTTTCTTCTTGATTATTTCTTTTAATCACACCACCTAAAGCAACATTTCCTCGAACAATTAAATCAACAAGAGGTGTATTTTCTAAAAGTGTCACATTCTTTTTTTGTCTTACTTTTTCTAATAAATGTCTCGTAATTTCTTTACCTGTAATATCTTCATGATAAAGAATACGTTTTTGGCTATGAGCCCCTTCTCTTGTAAAAGCAAGGCTTCCGTCTTCATTTCTTTCAAAATCAACCCCATAATTAATTAAATCTTGAATAACATCTGGTGATGATTTAATCATTAATTCAACTGAATAAGCATCATTTTCATAATGACCTGCTTTCATCGTATCTTCAAAATAACTATCATAGTCATCTTCATTTCTAAGCATACAGATTCCACCTTGTGCTAAAAATGAATCACTTAATTCTGCTTCTTTTTTAGTAACCATTAAAATATTTAAATCTTCTGGTAAATGTAAAGCCATATAAAGGGCTGAACATCCACTTCCTACTATTAATACATCTGTTTTCATATTCTACTCCTATTTTGCAAGTTCTAACATTTTTTTAAGTGGACTTAATGCTTTTTGCATAAAGTCATCATTTAAAATCACTTCATTTGTATCATTTTCTAAAACATCAACGATTTTTTCTAATGTCACTTTTTTCATATTTGGACAAACTTGTACATCCATAATAGTGTGTAAATTTTTATTTGGTGCTAATTCTTTGATTTTCGCAAAAACACCATCTACTGTCCCAATAATAAAATCTTTCGCTTCTGTTTGAACAACATAATCAATAATGGCAGAAGTACTTCCTACAAAATCAGCAGCTTCAACGATTTCTCTTTTACATTCTGGATGCACTGCAATTTTAGCCTCTGGATATTTTTGTTTCACTTCATTTAATTTATCCAAAGTAATATTGGTATGACGAGGACAATGTCCATAATTTGTCATCACATTTTTTTCAGGGACTTGTCTTCTTACAAAATCTCCTAAGTTTTGATCTGGTATAAAGAAAATATTTTTTTGTGGTAATGCTTTAACGATTTTTATCGCATTTGAAGATGTCACACAGACATCCGCATATTGTTTGATTTCAGCTGTCGAATTAATATAACAAACAACTGCTAAATCATCATATTTTTCTCTCATCTCTTTAATTTCTTTAATTGTAATCATATGTGCCATTGGACAATCCGCAAAAGCATCAGGCATTAAAACCTTTTTATTTGGATTTAAGATTTTGGCACTTTCCCCCATAAATTCAACACCCGCAAAAACAATACGATCAGCTTCTGTTTGACTTGCTACTTTAGCAAGATAAAATGAATCTCCAATATAATCAGCAATCTTTTGCACTTCTTCATCCACATAATAATGTGCTAAAATAATCGCATTTTTTTCTTCTTTTAACTTTTTAATTTTTTCTATATTATCCATATAACTTCTCCCTTTTCTCGAGGAGAGTATACTCCTTTTGTTTACATCTGACAAGACAGCTGTCAAAAATAAATATAAAAAAGATATCTTTTTTCAAAGATACCTCTTACATTTCTTTTAACCCTAATAAAATACATCCAATCAACATATATTCCTTTAAGCTTTCAATCTTAATCAAATCAGGGATATAACTCTTTGGCATATATTTTTCCATTTCTTTTTTTACATCATCACTTTTAGAAATCAACCGATTATAAATAATGATTGCATCCGGTGCCACCATCGAAGTAATCCCTAAACAATACTTCATTGTCCATTCAAGAGCTCCTTCTGGAGTTTTTTTGATTTCTTGATAATTCTCACTAAAAGAAATCGGTAAATACTGAATTTCACCCGCAATATTATGCCTTCCTTTAATTAAATGTCCTCGATGAATATGTCCTACTCCTCCCGTTCCACCAATACGTGCTTGATAAAGGAATGAAACAGATTCATAGTCATCTTGTGAAGCAAAATATCCCATCACAATTGTATTAACATCATTATTAATGACAATCTTTTGACTATATTTTTCTTCAAGAAAAGCTTGTAAATGACATTCATTCAAGCCATATTTTTTTAAAGTTACTACCCCATTATAAACAACCCCAGGTAGTGAAAGACTAATGAGTTCTATATCAGGATATCCATATAAAATCGTATTAATTAAATCAACAATATCATCGACTGAAATAGTGTTTTTATAGACTTCAAAATCTTCTAAAATCATATTATTTTCATCATAAAGACGACTTACAAGTCTTACTTTTTGATCTAATTGAATAAAAGCAAGTGCTAAAACTTGTTGATGAGCTTTCAACATTTGTTTAATAGGTAAAGGATTTTCTTGTTGACTTTGAACTTCTTTTTCTTTATAAAGTTCATCTTCTAAAAAAGTAATCGTATTTCCCACATCATATTTTCCAAATAATGCAGGTGATAAAGCATAAACACGCTTATTTTTTAAGACTCCTTCTACTTCAGATAAACGAAATGATACCTGTGGTGCTAGTAGAATAACATCATAATCTTTCGCCATGTCATAAAGATTCCCATAAGAAACAGCATTAAATTCAAAATCTTTATTTAGAAGCTGTACACCCTCATTTAATTTTTCCGCAAAGAAACCTGTAGTAAGTCCACTTGTACACGAAAGAAGTACTTTTGTTTTTTTAGAAGTTGTCAACCTTTGTAAACAAAGACGCATGTCATAAAGTAAACCTAAAGCGTGATGAAAATTATTCATTTGAAAATGAATAAAGAAGACTTTTTCTTTAGTCATCTTATTTTCAACATCGAGTTCAATAATACAATCAGGATAAAAATTAATGAATCCTAAACCATATTTTGTTTCAATCACAATATTATCATTTACTTCTTTGACATCCCAATCATCTTCATTTTGATTCAACAGCCATCTCTTTAAAAGTTCTGTATCAATCTCTTTTAAAAAAGAATCCATCGTCCTCACCTCTTTTTTCATTATAAATTTTTTTCATCCAAAAATTAAAATTCTTGATAAGAATCAAGAATTATTGTTCAGGTACAACTGCGAAATAAACAAGGTCTTCTTCATGATCATTGACCATTGTATGTTTATGACCTTTAGGACAATAATGAACACTTCCTTTATGAAGTTCTTCTCTTTGTCCATCATAAATAACATAACCATTACCAGAGATGACATAAATCACCTCACTGTTTGTTTCATGAACATGTTCTCCAACACTTCCACCAGTTGGAATATGTCCAATCATAAAACGATTCAAACCATCAAAATACATTTTTGCTTCAATGTATTTTTCGCCACCTTTAAAGTTTTCAAATTTGTCTAAATTATTTTCATCATATTCAAAAATCATTTTTATATCCCCCAATCGCTTTTCATTATAACATATCTTACAGAAATGTAAGATGACGAATTGCATGATTTTCTATATAATATTAAAAGAAGGTGATCTTATGTATAAATTATTAATTGTTGAAGATGATTTTATTATCGCAAAAGGCTTACAAAAACATTTTGAAAAATATCATTATGATGTTCAATATATAGAAGATTTTGAACATGTTTTAGATGAATTTTTAGAGTTTCAACCTGATCTTGTTTTATTAGATATCCATCTTCCTTTTTTTGATGGTTATTATTGGTGTCAAGAAATTCGGAAAATCTCACAAGTCCCTATTGTTTTTATTTCTTCCGCTAATGAAAATATGAATATTGTTTTAGCAATGAATATGGGTGGTGATGATTTTATTAATAAACCTTTTGATTTGCAGGTTGTACAAGCTAAATTACAAGCGATTCTTAGAAGAACTTATAGTTTTTCTAAAGATTTTCATTTGTTAACTTATCAAGATGTTCATTTAGATATCTTAGCTGGAAAAATCACTTATCAACAAAAGGAACTTATTCTAACTAAAAATGAATTAAAAATCTTAGAATATTTATTTGAACATGCGGAAGTGATTGTTTCTCGTGTTGATTTAATGAATCATTTATGGGATGATCACCAATTTATTGATGATAATACTTTAAGTGTTAATATGAATCGTTTAAGAAAAAAATTAGAAGATATTGGTTTACATGATTTTATTCATACTAAGAAAGGCTTAGGTTATTTATTATGTTTAAAGACTATTTAAAGAAAACATATCCCGTCTATCTTCTTTATTTGTTGTTTGTCTTATGTACTTTTGTTGTTTTAATGATATGTCAAATGATTTCAGATTTAATTATTTATATGTTAAGTCTCTATTTTTCTATCATCCTTCTTTATTTTTTACTTGATTATAGAAAATACAGACAACATCATCAATATTTGATTTATTTAAAAGACAATCCTGAATTGTTTGATAATTTACCTCAAGAAAGCTATCTTGAAGAAAAAACGTATCAAGAAATGCTTCAAATATTACAAAAAAAGATATTTCAACTTAAACAAGAAAATCAACAAAAATACAATAACACGATAGATTATTATACAAAATGGGTCCATCAAATCAAAACTCCTATTGCTGGATTAAAACTCATCATTCAAAATGATTACCCAGATAAAAAAATGCTTGTAGAACTTTTAAAAATAGAACAATATGTTAATATGGCTTTACAATATGTACGTTTAGATTCTATTCACCATGATCTTTCTTTTCAAAAAGTTTCTTTAGATCATCTTGTTAGTCAAGAAATAAAAAAACAATCACTCTTTTTCTTTCAAAAAAATTTAAAAGTAGATTATCAAATTAAAGACCTACAAATCTTAACAGATGAAAAATGGAGTGGTTTTGTCATTGAACAAGTTCTTTCTAATGCTTTAAAATATACGAAAGAAGGAAGTATTACTTTTTATAATGAAGGTGAAAAGCTTTATATTCAAGACAGTGGTATTGGTATTAAAGAAAGTGATCTGCCACGTGTTTTTGAAAAAGGATTTACAGGTTTTCAAGGAAGAAATGATAAAAAAGCCAGTGGTTTAGGTCTTTATTTATGTAAAAATATTTTTAATCAATTGGATCATTTGATTTCTATTGAATCAAAAGTAGGTCAAGGAACAACTGTTTGTCTTGATTTTAGTAAAAAAGAAATATTTATTGAATAATCTTACAAAAATGTAAGATTATTTTACTTACTTGTAAGATAAATCGATAGGTCATATTTTAGAAGTAGAATACAATAAGTGTGTAAAAAGGAGGACACAAAAATGTCATTATTAAACGTTAAACATTTACAAAAAATTTATTCAACGCGTTTTTCAAGCCAAAAGGTAGAAGCTTTAAAAGATGTTTCTTTTGATGTTGAAGAAGGAGAATATATCGCCATTATGGGTGAATCTGGAAGTGGAAAAACAACACTCTTAAATATTCTTGCTTCATTAGATAAACCAACAAGTGGAGAGGTTTTATTAGATGGAAAAGATCTTACAAAAATCTCTGATAAACATATTTCAGCTTTTAGACGAGATAATCTTGGCTTTGTTTTTCAAGATTTTAACTTATTAGATACTTTTAATGTCGCTGACAATATCTATTTACCTCTTGTTTTATCAAAAGAACCCTATGCTTTAATGAAACCAAAAATAGAAAAACTTGCAAGACCATTAGGAATTAATCATTTATTAGAAAAATATCCTTACGAAATATCTGGTGGTCAAAAACAAAGAGTTGCGGTTGCAAGAGCCTTAATTACCCATCCTAAAATTATTTTAGCCGATGAACCCACAGGTGCTCTTGATTCAAAATCAACCGATCAACTTTTATCTATTTTTGATCAAATTCATCAAAGTGGACAAACAATTTTAATGGTTACTCATAGTAGTAAAGCAGCTAGTTATGCCAGTCGTGTCTTATTTATTAAAGACGGACAAATCTTCCATCAACTTTATAAAGGAGATATGTCTAATCAAGAAATGTATCAAGCTATTAGCGATACTCTAACAATGCTTCTTTCGGGAGGTCAATAAAATGAAATTTTATTTAAAATTGGCTTTAGGAAATATCAAAAAGAATAAAAAGCTTTATAGTTCTTACTTTATTTCTACTATTTTCTCTATCGCCCTTTATTTCATTATTAAAACTGTAGGAAATAGTCCTACTTTAAAGGGTCAAGATTCAATTACTATGTTTTTAAACCTAGGAGGCTATGTGATTGCCCTCTTCTCTTTGATTTTCTTATTTTATACCAATAGTTTTGTGATAAAGAATCGAAAAAAAGAAATCAGTCTTTATCATATATTAGGAATGGAAAAAAGAAATGTACGTTCTATGATGTTATTAGAAACTATCGTTATTGCTCTTATTTCTCTTGTAAGTGGTATTGTTATTGGAATGCTTCTTTCGCAAATTACATCTGTCATTATTTTAAGAATCATTCATAAAAGTATTCATTTTTCTCTTATTTTTTCAATAGATGCTTTTATAAAAACGATTATTATTTTCAGTATTATTTTCTTTTTATCACTTATTTATAATATTTCTGTTGTTGTTAGAAGTAATCCCATTGAACTTTTAAAAGGACAGAATATTGGTGAAAAAGAACCTAAAACAAAAATCTTTTTAACACTTTTAGGGATTATTGCTTTAGGTGCAGGTTATTATATTGCTTTGTCCATTACCGATCCTATGCAAGCTATGGCTTTATTCTTTGTTGCTGTTATTTTAGTCATGATTGGTACGTATTGTTTATTTACAGCAGGAAGTATTGCTTTATTAAAGTTCTTAAAATCAAGAAAAAACTTTTATTATCAACCAACACACTTTACTTCTATTTCAGGTCTTTTATATCGTATGAAACAAAATGCTGTTGGTCTTGCTAATATTTGTATTTTATGTACCTGTGTTTTAGTCACTCTTTCTTCAACAATTTGTTTATATAACGGTATTCAAGATAGCGTTGATCGTCAATGTTATATGGATGGTAATATTATTATAAATAATAGCACCCATCCCGAACAAGTTTATCAAGACGTAAAAGAAGCCTTAAAAGGTAAAAAATACAATACTCTTTATTCTTTACCTGTTTATAGTTACACTGCTCAATTAAAAAAGAATCAAGTAAAACTTAATACCTATGATTATAATAATTTAGCTTGTGTCAATATTGTTTCTTTAGAAGATTACAATCATTATCTTCATCAAAATGTATCTTTAGATAGTAGTGAAGCTTATCTATATAGTTATGCAAACTATGATTATCGTACGATTACTTTACAAGGTGTTCCTTTTACAATTAAAGATCAAATTAAAAATCGTCAACTACAAACAAATCATTGTTATGCACCAAATAACTTAACAATTATTCTACCAAAAAATACTTTAAAACAGTTTCATTTAAAGAATCAAACTTATTTCATTGGATTTAATGCAAGTAATAAAGTCGTAAAAGAAACAATTAATAAAATATTTGATAAAGATTATAGTAATTCTTTAGGGGAAAACTACTTTTTAAGAACCCAAAATAGTATTGAAGATGAAAAAGCAATTTATGAAATTTATGGATCATTATTTATTGGTATTTTCTTATCCATTATGTTCTTAGCGGCAGCAATCGTAATTATTTATAATAAACAAATTTCCGAAGGATTTGAAGATCAAAATAAATTTGAAATCTTACAAAATGTTGGTATGTCACAAAAAGAAGTTAAACAAACGATTCAATTCCAAGTATTGATTTTCTTCTTTGTTCCATTGATTGTTGCCATCATTCATTTAGCCTTTGCCTACCCTTTAATCCTTCGTATCTTAAAAGGATTGTTACAATGCAATAAAAATGTTTATCTTATCTCAACTGCTGGTTGTATTGGAGGTCTTGTAATTATTTATACAATTATTTATTTAATGACTTCTAAAGCCTATTATCGTATTGTTAAAAGATAATTATTATTCATGAAAAAAAGCTTAATTTTACAAAATTGAAATTAAGCTTTTTTTGTTCTCTTTTCTAATTTATTGATTCTTATTTTAAGGCCGTTAATCAAAACATTGATTTTTTCATCTGTAAACATCGTTATTTTTTGATACTTTAATAACTCTTTCTCCCACAAATCTGGTACTTTTTCCAAAGCAATAAAATCAATATCATTCATGCATTCTTGATTACAAACATTATCCAATATTTTGTCAAAATCCATATTCTTATCATTGAAAAAACATCCTGTTGTATTTTCAAAATTCATTTCATATATTTCTTTTTGCGAATACATTGCCTGTCCACTATCAAAATTAGGCGCAATTTTCAACCACTTTAATGTTTCAACATCTCTAATAATACCAAAATTTCCTAAATGTCTATCTTGATTAACAATTAAATAATCTAATATAAACATTTTTCCAACACTCGTTTTTGCATTTTCAATACCATTATTTTCTAATAAATCAATGTATTTTTTATAGAGGTTTAAACTGTTATCTTGAAAATCAACACTTTCTTTTTTTAAAAGAGCATAAGCTGAAATAAGTTCGGTATCTTTGGTAATAAAACATTCACATTTAGACAGCGGCATTTTATTTATAAGATCTATTGTATATTTTGTGTAATCTAAATGTATCGCCTTACAAATAAAACCTGTAAGGACTTCATTAAACGGCTCTAATTCTTTACTTTTAAAGGAACCTTTTAATAAATACCGCTTTTTATCTTCTCCAACAATCCATGCCTTTTTTAGCATTCCATCTGATGTATTGTTCGGTGAATAAAAATCAATATCATTTTGATCCACTATTTTATTTTCAAATATGGCTTCTATATAACCATCACTATTGAAAGCATGATCAAAAAAATTAATATTTTTCCATTCAAGTGTCTGTTCAACTGGATTCATCCAATATTGATCTGTTAATGAAAGTCCATAAGCTTTATTAAGTAATACATCTTTATTATCAATACCTAAATTATCTAAAAAATCATCTAAGCCATCCCGCCATGAAGGAATCCCACGTCCTTTAAACCAAGCATTCATTTCACCAACATGAATCTTTCTATTTTTAAAACATTCCAATGGTGCATAGGATTCATTGTATACTTCTTTTATATCAACAATACGATAATTTCTATTATCATAACTAATTCGTGCTATACGTTTATTTTTATTCATTAAATCGTATTCTGTTTTTCCATCACTTTGAGGATTTACAAGGAAGAAATGTTCATCTGGAAATCTATTATAATGTTTTCCATATTTTTTTATTTCCCATTCTATTGCTGCTTTTTCAATCAATTCAAAATCAACTGTATATTGCAAATAATTTTGTTGGTATTTTTTTATTTTTTGTTTATAAAGTCTTAAAGCTGCTTGTTGTATTCTTTGTTTGTTTTCATCAATAAATTGAAGTGTTTCTTTTATTTCTTGGTTTTTTAAATAAATTTCTTTTAATTCTTTATAAGGAACACAAAACATATTAGAAAATAAACATTTACCATAAAATATTTCTTTTTGAAAATCATACATTCTAAAAATAGTTGGTGCTGATTTTCTTCCTTGATAATCATCTTGTTTAGATAAACTTATTGGTATAAAATAACATAACCCGTTGATTCTCAAAGGAAAACCTTTAATATTATCTGAAATAATAATATGCTGATCTATTTTACTTAAATAATCTATATAATGTTTTTTTACATGATACAATTTCATAATTACCTCCTAAAAAGCAAAACAGAGATGCTCAAGTTGCAATCTCTGTCATTCAAATGCTTCCCAACTAAGGCTCTGGTTCTCCGATTTAGAGTTTCCAACTAAGGCTCTGGTTCTCCGATTTATGTCCAACTAAAGCATGGTCTATCTACTGATAAAAATATATCATATTTAGCCACAAAAAACAATAACGTAACTACTAGCTCTATTATTGTTTATTTTCAATAAGATATACTATAATTCATTAACAATATTATTGACCCATATTCCTTTTCTTACAAGAATAAGACCAAGTGTTGCCTTAGGAATATCAACACATTGAACGAGTATATAAATTATAAGAATTGGTAGACTTGTAAGTCTTGTTAGTAATAAAGCTGTCGTAAAAGTAAAGACAAATGTATAACCACTATCAAATAAGAACGTCAAGAAAGTTTTTCCCCCTGCACGTAATGTAAAATAGCTACTATAATAAATAGAAATAACCGGTAGCATACATGCCGCAACTTTAAGTAAAGATGTTGCCAGATTTTTTACTTCTACAGATGTGTTATAAATTTGTGGAATATAAATAGAAACATTAAATAAAACAACAGCCAACGTAAAACACATGATAAAGTTCATAAACACCATTTTCAAATCATAACCTTTCGCTCTTTCAATTTCACCTGCACCAAGTTGTTGTCCTACAACAATTGAAATAGAATTTCCCATAGCATAACAAACAATCATAAAGAAATTAGTAACGGTTGTGGTAATATTAATCGCTGCAACAGCAACAAGCCCTCTTGTGGAATAACTTTGAGAAATCAAAGCTATAGAAATAGACCATAAGATTTCATTACATAAAAGAGGTAATCCTCTTTTCAACATTTCTTTAGTTGTATCAAAAGGAACTTTCTTCATCTTAATAGCATCTTTTAAATAAAGATTTCGAGAACCCCCTATAATATTAATACTCATTTCAATCACACGAGAAACAACCGTTCCAATCGCCGCTCCTGAAACCCCTAATTGTGGAAATCCAAAATGTCCAAAGATCAAAATATAATTAATACAGAAATTGACAATCACGGCGACCACACTCGCAATCATTGGTAAAATCGTATTTCCTGTTTCTCTAAGTGATGATGAATAAACTTGTGTAATCACAAAAGGAATCAATCCAACAAGCATAATTTTTAGATAATTCATCCCGTAATTTAATGTTTTTAAACTATCTTGAGGATTATCATTTAAATATAAAGAAATCAATTGTTGTCCAAATGTATAGAATAAAAAAATAGCTAGCAGTGCAATTATAATTCCTATAATCAATTTGATCCTAAAACAATTCTCCACTCCTTCTTTATTTTTCTTTCCATAAAACTGTGCCATAAAGATTCCTGGACCTGACATAGCGCCAAAAATCGTGACATTAAATACTTGTAATAATTGATTGGTAATAGAAACTCCTGACATAGAAAGTGTTCCTAATTGTCCAATCATAATATTATCTAATAAACTTGCAAGATTTGTAAAACCATTTTGAATAACAATGGGTATACAAATCGCAAGAACCATTTTATAAAATCCTTTACTTCCAATTAATTTTTTCATATTCCCTCCTATGTGTAAGGAATATTATAATCTATTTATTTAAAGGTGTCTATTTGTCAAAAATTATTTATTAAAAAATAGGAGATATCTCTCCTAATTTATTCTTCAAAATATTGATTAATCCCATCAATGATACCCTCAACCATTTGTGTTTGAAAATTTACATCAGCTAATTTTAAATCTTCTGTTTGATTACTCATATATCCTAATTCAAGTATAGTAACAGGAACTTGACACCAATTAATACCACTCATAGTATCTGTTTCCCATACTCTTTCTTTTTTTATTCCTGTTTTTTCAGTATACTTATCAAGTATACAATTAGACAACTTTTTACTTTGTTCATATAAATTAGAATTATATGGATTTGATGAAGTTTGACATATCGTCATTGCTCCATTTGCATTTGTATTTTCAGATCCATTAGCATGTATTCTAATAAATGCATCACATTTACTATCATTAGCTATTTTTGCACGTTCGCTATTACTTATATTAACGTTATTTGTTTCTCTTACCATAATTACTTGATAATTTTCTTTTAATAACGCCTCTTTTAATTTTAAAGATATTTGAAGTGTAAGTTCATACTCATTTAACCCACTCCATTTTCCAACTGTTCCACTAGCAACTTTTGGTTTTGTAGTTGTTGATCCAGGTCCTATCGGTTCTTTCTCATTATTTCCTCTTGCTTGATGTCCAGCATCTATAACAATGAGATGCTTTGGTAGTTCTTCTTGTTTTTGATTTTCTTCACTTGTATTACTGTTCTTTTTATCTTTAGTTTTACTAACTATTTTATTATTCGTTGGTTCAACTTCTTTTTTATTAAAATAAGAACATCCAGTTATCAAAGAAATTATCATTATAAAAGTTATAATTTTTTTCATCATCTATATCCCATTTCTTCTTCATAAGAAACAATTAAATCCCTATTTGCTTTTTCATATTCATTCAAACTATCGTCAGACCATGTATCTTTATTAATGGAACTATCTTCTTCATACCAAGATTTATTTAAAAAATATCTTCTAAGTTCTTCATCTTCAAATGAATAGCCATATCGTGCATATATTTCATTTCTAGCCAATCTAAGCTGCCATTGACCCAGCGATGATAATTCACTTTTATCAATGTAACGTTCATCGCTATTTAAAAGAATATAATCTGTTGATGAATAATCATCTTCATCATTATAAGAATAGTCGTTACTGTCTTCATCATAGTCATTATGATACATCTCATATAAATCTTTACCTTCTTCAAGAGTAAAATAGCCCCATTTATTTTCAGGAATTTTTTTATAATCATATGAGTCATTATCCTTAATATATTTTATTAATGTATCATTATTATAGTAATACATTTCATATTCATGTTCATCATTGTATGCTCGCGTATAAAATAAATCTCCATAAATATCATAAAAATATTCTCTATCACAATCTTGATCTTTTTTATCTTTACTAACTTTTATTTCTTTTATATCTCCATCTTTAGATACATATATTTCTAAATTTTCATGACTATTATCCAAGTGATAACGTTTGTTACTTATATCATTTTTAATTTTCTTACAATCCTTTTTAATATCTTTAACATTTTGCTCAACATCTAAATCTTGAGCAGTAACTTCATTATAATTATCTTTAAAGAATTTTTTATATTCTGATTCTTCATAATATAAATTATCATAATTATCTAAGCTATCTGTTTCTTTGTACATTATCTTA
>ENA-ORTT01000544-ORTT01000544.1-human-gut-metagenome-genome-assembly--contig:-NODE-544-length-48099-cov-11.474711_pt1 | contig 48099 bp, 41 predicted proteins | sample MGYA00242074_ERZ509197 | MGnify/ENA primary metagenome ERZ509197 (study PRJEB26280, sample SAMEA2338789) | human gut metagenome | biome: human gut; feature: human-associated habitat; material: faeces...
ACACCGGAAATAATAAAAGTAGCTGTATAGCTCTAAAGAGCAAACAGTAGTGGTGTCATGGATGCACCCTGAAAAAAAGGCGGTATCCCGCCTTAATTCAGATGCTCTGGTAACTCAGTTGCCGAGTAATTCACTTACTATACTATGCTGAAGGTGTTCGCGAAGTATATAAGTTTATCTATATGAAATGGAATAAATAGTCGATTTTCTGATACTGATTGAGAGTAAAGACTCTTTCACGTGACGTTCAAAAAATCGACTTTTTATCTTGGATAATTCAGTGGAATCTCCTGCTTCAATTATGAAAACATTAAGTGATGAACGGAGATTTACTGATATTTTTATAGCAATTCCAGAAAATAATGCAATTAAGACAGTTCAGCATTTTCCTGTCTTTCGTGCTTTGCAGGAGTGCATTAGTTGCATTGTTTTCTGGGATTATAAAAGAAAGATAGGATGGGGAGTTAAAAAACAAATATGGATTATCAGTCAATTGTAACATTTGTTATGGAAATGGCCGGTTCAGTGGCGTTTGCTGCTTCCGGAGCGATGGTGGGCGTTGAACGGAATATGGATATTTTCGGCGTGAGCGTTCTGGGAGTTGCAACAGCAGTAGGCGGAGGAATGATCAGGGATATTGTTCTGGGGATCATCCCTCCGGCTGTATTTACCAATCCTGTATATGCACTGGTGTCAGTGCTTGCTTCCTGCATTGTTTTCTTTATTTTTTATTTCAAGAGAGAATTGCTTCAGGGGCACAGGCGTGAGACCTACGATAAAATCATGCTGGCAATGGACTCTGTCGGGCTTGGGATTTTTACAGTAGTAGGAGTAAATACAGGAATCCGCCAGGGATATATGGACAATGTGTTCCTGCTTGTATTTCTTGGAACCATTACGGGAGTAGGCGGCGGTCTGCTTAGAGATATGATGGCGAGTGTACCGCCGTATATTTTTGTAAAACATATCTATGCCTGTGCCTCCATCATTGGTGCAGTTGTATGCGTATATATGAATCGATTTGTGGGAAATGTACAGGCTATGGTAGTATCATCAATTGTAGTGGTGCTGATCCGATATCTGGCAGCACATTACCGCTGGAATCTGCCCAGGCTGTCACCACATGAATAGGAAGGATACCGTATAAAATCAGATAGGTAATATTTAGCACAGTCAGGCTGAGTTTGTCTGACTGTCTTTTCGTTCGAGGAGGAAAATTATTGATAATCGGAGCATCTACAGTTTCAGATTTTGTGGCGGTCAGACTGCTGCGGGCAAATTTATCAGGCTCGCGATTACCGGATTCTACACCGAAATAGTCAGCTTCTGTTACATGTGCGGCATCCGCGATGCTGACGGTAAATGCACCGCGTGCTTTGATATTCTGTACGGTTTTATGGGTCTCGGTAAGGTTCAATGCAACTGTGTCACGTTCCTGCATCGTACCCCAGGTAGCGTTCATTACATTGATACTTCCGTCTTCATTATAGGTTGCAACCATCAATACAGGCATAGGAAAAATGCCTTCTGTAATATTTAATTTTTTTCTCATTACAACAGCCCCTTTCAGATTCAATTGACAGGATAATATATCCTGCTATAAATGAGCAAATTTGAAAAAATGCACAAAATTATCCTGCTAATTTCATAAATGCTTCAAAATCATCACTTGCTTTTGCACATAGGAATAGATACGGATACTTTTCCTGATGAACGGCACTACAGATTCGATGATATCCATCTTGAAAAGATCGATATTTGCCAGTTCCTGTGACACAAATATAATGTGCCAGTGACATCAGCAGTCAGTATCTCTGTATTTCCTTTGAGGAACGGATCTGGTATGTATCCAGTGCCAGACGGTTTTTACATTGCCTGAAAAATATCTCGATCGGCCATCGACACACATAACAGGAAAAGATCTCTTTCTTTTATGCAAAATCACGAACTTGCTCATTTATAGTGATATAAAACAACATCAATGCATGCTGAAATATGTAAAAAGGCAATCGTATAAAATTGCGATTGCCAGATTTTAATATTTACTGCTTTAAGGTTAGGATTGTATGGAAGGTACCGGAATCATTATCATAATACATTTGCAAATTTCCATGGTACTGTTTTACGACTTTTTTAATGCTTTTGATTCCGAATCCATGTCTGCCATTGTCTGATTTACGGGATATAGGAAGTCCCTCTGGATTATATACAGGGGTATTTTGGCAGGAGTTGATGAGTATGATAATAAGAAAGGGTGAATTTTCTTTCTTTTGTACGGTGAGCTCAATAAAAGAGTCTGGAATATTCTCTGCTGATTCCACTGCATTCTCCAATAAGTTACAGAATAAAGAAGTCAAATCGCGCGGATATATATGTTGTACCGTGCCGCTTCTGATGTCAGTGTGAAAAATAATGTGCTTATCATTGCAGTGGCGCTGATAGCGGCACAGAATGGAGTTTAGCATTTCATGATCACAGAGTTTTGTGGTTTCCTTTAAGTCGGAAGATTCCATGAGTTGTTGTATATAGTCATTTATTTTATCGGAATCATTTTTTTCGTTCAGTAATCTGATTGATTGAAGATGTTTCTTTATATCGTGGATCAAAATGCTCTGGTTCTCGTTTTGTGCAAGCATCATTTCATAGTATTCAACAGAATCGGATTCTTTCTGGAGCAGTAACTGCAAATCGGCATATTCCTGTGATCTTTTTGCGTTATATTGGTTGATTCCAAATACAAGTAGGTTGACCAGCAACAGAAAAACGGCACAGATTGTTACTAGAAAATCAACCGGTGGGGCATATGCGGTTGTTTCACCAATAGAAAGAAGAGTAAACATCATAAGAATAGAGGAAAGCGGGATGAACATCAAGAGAATTTCGGAGTGACCGTACGGTTCTTGAGCTGCTTTGTTCCCCTTGAAGAGCCAACTTAACAAGTAAACGACTGCAAAAAAGGTAATTTTGCTAAATACGGTATAAAAAACAAGTCCGACACTTGCTTCTAAGAGAAAATGGGGAAAGAATCTTGATATCATCCCCAAAACTGCAAGTTCAGATATTCCCATAATCGCTGTAAGTATAGCGGAATGGAAGAGTGCCAATAATAACTTGAGGTTAAACATTATATAGAGGAAAACAGTGTTTATCACAAAAAAACTGATAATATTCAGCCATGTTTGCCCAAGCAGGGAAAGAAAAAACAACAGTACATAAAGAACACTTAATAGAGTCAGTCTCTTTTTACCGCTATGAGAAGGGGAAAAAAGGCTGGCGGCGTACTGCCATAAGATAACCGCTTCTGTAAAAAAACTAAAAATAAGTAAAATAATATATTCCATTTATTTTCACCTCATGCTTTCCAGATATAGTAGATATGCATTTCTGAAGGAACTGTATTTCCTGCGTGTCAGGTAAGCGGTAATCTGAGGATTTGATAAATGTACGGTGGAGTGATCAAAGTCCACAATATGTTCGAAGTTAACAATAAAGCTCCGGTGTGTCTGAAAAAAACTGTTTTGGGGAAGCTTTTCCAACCAGTAATTCATATTATGAATAGAGTCAAAGTCCTGACGGGCAGTATGTACAATTACTTTTCGCCCCTGAGCTTCTATGGCAATAATCTGCGAAGCAGGAAACGAATATACCGCCTGTTTTGTTTCCACAGGAATTTTGAGTGTAATGGAATTGTAATAAGCTAAGGCATCCTTCAGATTTCGGAAAAAACGCTGCTTATCTAGAGGTTTGGAAAGGTAACGGAATACATGAAAACGCATTGCTTCATCCAAATATTCAGAATAAGAGGTGACAACAAAAACGATCACATTTCTATTTGCTTTTTTTAATTCATTCCCAACATAGATTCCATTCATGCCAGGCATTTCGATATCCAGAAAAACAATATCCTTTTCACCTTTGTCAGTTAACAAAGCTTCACCACTGGTAAAAGAAACTAATTCAGGACATTTTAAATGGTTGGACTCAAAGTAGGATTCGATATACTTCTTCAATTGTTCAATGATCAGAGTGTCATCATCACAAATTAAAATACGCATTTTTTCACCTGACTTTCTAAATAGATGTATGTGTACATCTTATCACATAGAATTTCCAAATGCAAAAAATGCGTATGAAAAGACAATTTAATTACAATTTTGGTTCATTATGTGTTGCTTTGTTATTTCGTTTTACAAGCAGTTCGATAAAGTCTCCGGCAAGCTCTATGTCGGATTGATTACATAACCGTAGTTTATCAATAATATCCTGTGGAATATTATAAGCGTGCATACTGCCGAGCAGAAGGTAGTCAGGTGTAACATTGAGTAAATTACAAATCTGAATGAAAATATCCAGACTTGGTTTTTGCCTTCCGTTTTCGATTGATGACATATGGTTATTGGATATATTTAATCTTTCGGCAAGTTCTGCCTGTTTTATCCGTAATTCTTTTCTGCGTATTTTGATGCGGTTTCCCATACCTTCATATTGAAATTCTATTTATCCCACCTTCTTTCAGTAGAATTTTACCAATAGAACTAAATAAAAAGAAGAATGTAACAAAGAACTATTCTGCAATATATTAAACAAACTAATATTTATATATAAATAATTCTGTATCACATATTATTTTTCGTAGAAAAGAGGGAAATTATCCAATATTGTAAAGAATCATTCCGTTCATTCCAAAGGGGTCGTTTATTTGATTAAAGTGGTATATGATTGTTTACGTGAAAATCAATGACAAATTTTAGTGGAAAGGAGAGATGTCATTATGAAGAAACAGGTAACTAAATCAGTTGCAAAGGGAATGAAAGCAGCATTAGATGTTGTGCTGCGGACAGAGGCCAACACAGCTTCCTGTCTGATTATGTATCAGCCCAAGGCTCCGAAAGAATTAATGAACTACAGGAGAAACAAGTAATGGAAAAATGTACAGATACAGTAGTAAATTGGATGATCCGGTGTAATGCGATAAACGAGGCGGATAAGGAACTTTACAAGTATGCATTATATAGTTTTTTTCTATTGGTATCACCACTTATCCTTGCAGGAGTTATTGGCTTTGGCTTGGGAAGCGTAAAACACGGAGTTGCTCTTATTTTTCCGTTTGTGGTTCTGAGAAAATTTAGTGGTGGTTATCATGCAAAAAATTTGCACACTTGTATTCTTGGATCTGGTTTTCTATTGTTTCTGTGCATAATGTTATCAATGCATGTGCAATGTGATTTGAAGTTGGCAATAGCTACAGTTATTGCGTCTGTGAGCCTGATTACATTTAGTCCAATAGACAGTGAAAACAGAAGACTTGATACTAACGAGAAAAGGACATATAAAAAAACAACAGTGTTCTTCGTGATACTGTTTGGGCTGTTAGATATAGCTTTATTTTTGCTGGGAAAGTACATCTATACAATCTGTTTTTCTGTTGGGATATTACTGACAGCAGGCTTACAAGTACCTTGTATCGTAAAGAAAATGTGTAAATCGACCAAAAACAGACTGTAAATGTCGTTTGGTGCAAAAGGGGTTGAAATCATGGCAAAAATAAAGATAATGAGAGTTGTCATTGGTTTCACGTAAGTAAAAAAGAACCTTAAAAATTGAAAGTAATACAACTGAAATTTTTGAGAGATTAAAAGAACAGGAGGATTTTAAATGAAGAAAAAAGTATTAAAAATGATGGGCTTGTCTTGTTTATTAACGATGGCATTATCCACAAGTGTATTTGCAGCTTCTAAGCCAAAATATTCATACACATTGCTACGAAAATAAAATTCGTAGCCAAAAACTTGAACCTTGACAACAAATGTTTTCAACAATCATGAAAGCATCACAATAAAGCAGTCATAAGATTGGCTACTGTCAGTGAAATATTGGCGCTATAAATAATCAGACCTGCGCTTCTACATGGTATCCACGCTTCTCTAATTCCCGTATGTATCGGGACAGCTGTTTTTGTTCACAGCTTTTACGTCTGGCCTCAAAACAGGATTCATCGAAAAGTGTGCCCTGCTTTAGCATAGTGTAGATGATTACGAGAAGCTTCCTGGCAAGAGCAACGATAGCCTTTTTAGCTCCTTTCTTCTGCTTGATTCTCCAATACCATGCGGAAAGATAGGTGTTGCGTTTCCCAGCAATCACCCAGGCAATTTCACAAAGCATGCTTTTTATGTAAGGATTGCCTTTTGTAACAGAAGTGCTTTTCCGTTTCCCTGCGCTTTCATTATTTCCAGGACATAGGCCAGCCCATGAACAGATATGCTCCGCAGTTTTGAACGGCTCCATATCAATGCCAATCTCAGCGATAATTGCGCAGGAAGCGGTTGTGCTTATGCCATAAATACTGCTCAGCTGCCCGACCTGCAACGCAAATGGAGCCATATCTTCCATGAGTGCGGCTTCAACTTCTCCAAGATGCTCTTTTAAAGAATCATAATGGTTCATGAGAATCTTCAAAAATCCTTTTTGATGTTCTGACAGTGTCCCGTTTACGGACATAAGAATTTCATCTATACGGTTCCTCGTCTTTGTTTTTAAGCAGGAATCTAAAGCAGCCCGGTTAATCCGGCCGTGTTCAATAAGGCGCAGGATGATATTTCTGCCGGAAGCGCCAAAAATATCAGAAATAAAAGAGGAGAGGCGGAAACCGGAACTTTGTAAAAATTTCTCGACCCGGTTTTTCTGGGATGTGATGTCGCGGATGACGCTCTTGCGGTAACGGTTTAGATCACGGAACTCCCGAATCCTTTTTTCGGGAATAAAACTGCCATTCAAAAGCCCGGCGCGTAACAGGGTGGATATCCATTCGGAATCCCGCATGTCTGTTTTCTTGCCAGGGACGTTCTTCATATGGCGTGCATTTACAACTAACAGGGTAATGTCGCCGGCGAAAGCGTCTTCCAGTATTTCATAGATTGGCATCCAGTAGATGCCGGTGCTTTCCATAGCGACATGATGGCAGTCATGGGAAACGATCCAGTCCCGTAAAGCAACCATATCCGGGATGAGGGTGGTAAACTCCCGGATTTCGGAGTGGGTTGGCTTACCTAGGGGGCCAGTCAGGATACAGGCAACGATTTTTTCTTTGTGGACATCCAGCCCACAGGAAATTTCCAGAAGGTCTTTCATACAGGGTATCTCCTTTGCAATAGAATCGGCAGGAGATTTGCCCGAGGTGATACGGACTTTGCTACTCGTGCTATCCATAAAAGGTGCGACAGTATGCTGTGCTCAAGGGCAAAACATTTACGTTGAAAAACGGGGTGCATATCCTCCAAGGTGCAATCAAATTTGATCCTGCCTAAAACGATTATACAGCAAGAAGAAGCTAAAAGCAGTGGTGGAGCCAATCCCCTATTTTCATTATAGGCTGTGATTCCCTTTCATGATTCGTTGAAAAATGAAGGCAAGACTTTAACGTATGCTTATGCTACTGCTAATAACAAAACGTATTCTAATGATCCGTGGACATTAAGCGTTAGTACAATCTCAACAGGAAGCAGTCCTTATGGAATGCGCTTTGTGCCAGTGAAGAGCAGTGGGGTTGCCTGTTCCAATAGTGGTATATGGAGAAAAACTGGTCAGACAGGAAGAATGTATACTGATTATGGATCTGGAGACACTGGTACAGGTACTAGGTATTTAGGTGCAAGAATTGATGACGATTATTATCCGAGTAATGGTTATACATCTACTGGATGGTGGAATGCAGATGCGGTTTATAATTAAAGCTCAATTTTGCAAAAAAGTTACACTAAATATCATAACCTAAACAACTGCTGTATTTCTGGGGAATATGTGCCCTGAAACCACTCTAGTGTAACTCGGAGAAGAGATTTCATAAAAATGTCTGCTTTCTTGCTACAATACATGGTACCGTCACGAAGCTCCGCTTTTAGAAGATCACCGGTTAATCTATCATAACACAGCAACGGATGATAACCATGTGCCTGATAATGATAGTTGAAACCTTCTCCTTCCTGATTTCCATAGGCATCAAGAAGTGTGGAGTCAATATCGAAAAGCATGAATTCCGGTTTCTTTATGGAATAGATGACTTTACGGAGTTCACGGGTAATTTGGTTCAGTTGGCTGAGTGTATCTGTGTCCATTCGATTAAAAAAGCGTGACAGAGCAGGCTGGGATGCCAAGGCATCCTTGTCTAAAATAGCTGTCATGACAGGCTCATTGGTCAGCTCATCCGCACAGTCATCCTCAAAGTATGCGCTGATAATCTGATAGATTACCTGCATCAGATCCGCATCATCCTTATGGATACGGAACCCTGCGGTATCATTGGTTTTGAACATACGATGGATGAGCTTAACAGCTCCAATCTTATACAGGAATTCTTTAAACAGGAGAAGTCCTGCATCGGAGGATAAATCACCTCCGTCAAAATTTATTCTAATTTGGCTATTGCTTTCTAAGCTTACGGTGTTTAAAATATCATAAAGAGACCTTCTTTCTGAGGTATTTGTTTGGATTAGACACCTAAGTTTTACCACAGATAGAGGTCTTTTTCTATTCACTAAATAAGTGAAAAGCAATATTCAATTGAAATACAGTAACTATGCGGATATCAGCAGTTGATGCTATTGTTCCGTGAATAATTCAGGATTATGTAAATAAAATTTTGGGTTTATAAAAGGGTAGAGAAACAAGAGTATGTATGAGTTATTAAAGGATAGTTTGAAAAAAAGAAAGAATTTTTTGATGATAATTGTAGTAGTACAATTGTTGTCTGTTATATTGTCTACTTTATTACCATATATGAATGGAATGTTTGTTGATATGCTTATAAAAGTGACAAATATAGAAAAAATTATAAAATATTCAATAATGATTGCTGGATTGGGAATTCTTTCGTTATGTTTTTCATATATATATAATTTGAAAATAATGAAAATTAAAAATAACATATCTTTTGAAATTAATAGTCGTGGCATATTTCATTTGCAAAAAATTCCGTTAGAAATTGAATATGAACCAACATATATGACTCAGCGTTTAAGTTCGGATAGTAGAATAGTGGTCGATTTCTTTTTTGATAAAATTGTGACTGCTATTATTAATTTGTTTGTAATGTTTTTTTTGATAGCTTTATTATTTTATTTAAGTATGCCCATTTTTGGAGTTACAGGAATATTTATCATTATATATATTTTTATATATATATTTATGAAAGATAAAATTTATGAAAGAAATTATAAATTCAAAGAAAATCAAAGCATATTTTTTAATAAATTGAATGAGCAATTAACATTGCACGAAGAAATTAAAGTTCATAACAGCTTTAATATATTTGAGAGATTTTTAAATAGTAGTTATAAACTTTTTTTTGGTTATGCCTATAAAGCTTATCAAATTGGTGTTTTATTTCAGACATTGGATCAAATCGTATGTGTGCTATTTCAGGCAATAACTTTAATATTAGGAGGTATATTAGTTTTAAAAGGAAAACTGACAATTGGTCAATATACAATAATTAATATATATTTTTTAAACCTTTTAACGTTAATTAAATATTTTTTCGGATTGGGAAAAGAATATCAAGATGTAAAAAGTTCCATAAATCGTATAAATGAAATTTTTAATATCCCCATTGAAGAGAACGAAAAAATTTGTTTACAGAATATTAAAGAAATAGATATAAACAGTTTTTCTATAAGAGATCTCTATTGCCTAAATGACAAATTGGAAACAAATAAAATGTATGTTGTTACTGGAGAAAATGGAATAGGTAAAACAACTTTCCTTAAAGGAATTTTGGGCCTTTATAAGGATTATGTAGGAAATATTTATTATTCAAAAGTAAATTTGAGAAAAATAGATAAAAGTAATTTAAGAAAAAATAATATATCAACTATGCTACAAAATGAAAAAGTTCCGGATATGAGTGTTGAAGAATATTTGTGTGAGTTTTTAAATAAGAGTTCTTTTGAAAACGTGAAAAGAGAAATAGTCGAAATAGGTGGAAATGAATTACTAAAGAAAACTCATTTAGAAGATTTAAGAATAAAAAATATACAACACATTTCAGATGGGGAAAGGCAAATCATTTTATTTTTTAGAACCATTTTAAAAAAAGCAGATATATATTTATTGGATGAACCTACAACAAATCTGAGCATTGAGATTTCTAAGTTGTTTTTAGATTTGTTATTGAAAATAAAAAGTCAAAAAATTATTTTAGTAATAAGTCATGATGAAAATGTTATTAATAAAGCAGATATAGAAATAAAAATGCTTAAAAATGAAGTTAGTAAGAAAGGTGAAGATAATGAAAACATAAAAATGAGACAGAATAATCAGTATTGAGGAAAAGCTCAGAAAATATAGTGGAGAATTATTTCTTTAAAAGTGTAAAAAATTTTAAGTATCTAAAATAGTGGAAGGGAGAAAGATGTATTGTCATCTATATAGTAGAATATGGAAAAATATTATAAATACAAGAAATTAGAAGAAAACGGTTTTCAAGAGTTTGATAAAAGTGATATTTTATCAGGACCATTACATATAGCGATAGACATAACTAATAAATGTAATGCAAAATGCTTGCATTGTTTTAACAGGAGTGGAAGTGAATTATTACGTGCCGAAATTTCAAATAATGAAATGTTAGAAATATTTAAAGAAATGGCAGAGGTAAAGCCATTTTCCACATGTTTTTGCGGTGGAGAACCTATGATGAAGTACGAGTTGGTTTTACAAGCAGCAGAAATATTAAAAAATGGTGGGGTTCCCAATATAGCAATGGTTACAAACGGTTGGTTTCTAACTAAAGATAGAGTGATAGATTTACGTAATGCTGGTCTTACGCACATACAACTTAGTTTGGATGGTAAGGACGCAAAAACTCATGAACGGATGAGAGGAATTAAAGGCATATATGAAAAAGTGCTAGATGCTTTAAGATTTATTGATGAAGCAGGGATTTCTTCAGCAGTAGCTTTTAGTCCGGCACAATTTAATATTAAGCAATTTCCGGAAGTAGTTGAGTTGCTGCAAAAATTTGATAATTTGAGAGAAATTAAAGTTCAACCCTTAATGCCATTGGGAAAAGCAGTTGAAGGTAGGAGTGAATTATTTGCATCAGAGGAGGAATATAGGGAATTAGTTAAGTATATCGAAAAATTTAATTCTCAAAGAACATATAATGATAAGATTAGAGTGGATTGGAGTGATCCTTTAGATCATCTCAGAAGATTTATAACTTTGAATTTTAAAAACAATATATTTTCCGAAATAAAGTCAGATGGTAATCTTACAGCTTCAGCCTATATTCCAGTAGCAGTAGGAAATTTAAAAAGACATTCTTTAAAAGATTATTGGAAAGCAGGATTAGGAAAAGTTTGGGACATACCTGTAATCAGGGAACTCGCAGAATTTGTGATTTGTATAGAGGATATGAAATATGACTCCCAAGAATTGCCAAGGATTTTTTTCGAAGATAATATTGAGATAGATTTAATAGATAATGATGTAATGAATCATCTTGAGGACTTTACATTGGAAAAATTATATAAATAGGAGGAAAAGATGTTCGATAGTAAATGTAAAGATTGTATAGTTTTGAAAAGAATTAAAAACGCTTTTATTAGAAATGAGTTAAAAAATAGTACAATAATAATTCAAAATGGAAAAACATATGATGACGCTATTATTATTAATGAGCAGGGAAGACAAATTTTAGAGTTTATAGATAATAGACGGACTGTGAAAGAAATAATAGATTTAATGATACAAAAATATCCTGAAGTAGGAGAAAATATAATAGAGAATGATGTGTATTCTTTTTTATATGAAGGAGAAAGAAGAGAAATCATTAAAGTAAAAGGAGTAGAAGAGATGTATAAAGGGCACAGCATAAAAAGAATAAATGATTTTGATGTGTATAGATGTAATGAAGGTGATTTGAAATTAATTTATAAAGTTTTAAACAATCAAGAAACTATAATGGATATTAAAGACTATAATACGCCTGAAGAATTATATAATGCAATTAGTATTAGGGCAAAAGTTTTTATGTATATGGAAGATTATTATTTACTTAGGAGAGGGGAAGAAATCTATGGAATAATAAGTATTGTAAATGGGAAGGCATACATAAATCAGACGTCATTCATAGGAAAGATAGTTATATTGAAAGAGCTTGAACAGCAGATTTTAAAAGAATTTATTTGTAACGTTTTAATTAATTACAAAAAAGAAGTAAAAAAAGATAGTAAGAAAATACGCATCAGTTTTGAAAATAAAGGTCAAAAAATGTATAAGGAATTAATTCAGAGCTTAAAAGAATTGTCTTTTGTTAAAGTAGCAGAGTTGAAAGACGAATTAACAATAGGGCAAGATGTAATAATATATGATTATTTTTATTAAGTTTTATTTGTAGTTAAATTAAATAAATAGTATGGTAATACTTTATTGATTGTAGGAAGTATTAACCATAAATATTCTTTAATAGGAGGTGACATATATGTATGAAAGTCCAGAAATGTACAGTTTGGCTCAAGATGGTCAGAGAGGATCTGTAGCAGTTAATACAAACTGGGTTGGAAATGCTGAGGGAGTTGCTAATGCCGTAGGCTATGCTAATGCGGCTGTTGCAACAATGGCAGGTGTTGCAGTAGTAGTATTAGCAGTAGTTGGAGCTGTTTTTACAGTAAGATGATGGAGATTTAGAATGAAGGGCTGAGAAGAGATGAGAGTTTCTTCTCAGTTCTCTCTATGATGGAGGCAATATAATTATGAGTAATTTAGAAATAGTGTTTACACTTTGTATACCAATTTTGATTATTATATTAGGAATAGGATTGAAAGCAAAGACACCAAAGAAAAATAGCTGGATTGGTTGGAGAACACCAACAGCAATGAAGAGTGAGAATGTTTTTAAGAAAGCAAATATATATGCTGGAAAAATTATGTTTAAATGTGGAATTTTAATTTTAGTATTAACAATTATAGGTAACATTGTATTAAGATACAAACAGATAGGTTCATTTATTACGCCATGGGTTTGTATGGCTCAAATAATAGTATGTGCTTTAATGATTGGAAAAATAGAAAAGAAGATTAAAGAATTTTAAAGAATTTTATAAACGTGTGCATATATAATGATTAGACTGGTTTGCTTTGAGCTATCGAGCTGGATTTTGAGAGTTATCGTTCTGGAGAGCGACATCCAGTTAAAGTTCATGGTTGTATTTTTATAGATTGATTACTGAAAATGCGCTTAGTGTCCTCTATGGTAACTTTGACCCTGATATAGATTAATTCAATCAAAATCAAAGTAGCTTTGTTACGACACAATAATCATATAACAGTTATAAGAAAAAAACAAAATGATAGAACAGTGAAAAATAAATACGGAAAGTCTGTGCAGTAAAAAAAGAATTCAGAAGATATAGAACTTTTTTAGTTAAGCAGATGTTATTGAAAAAGGAGAGAAAACGATGATAATAATAGATGTGGAAAAAATCAAGAAATTAAGAAATTATTTAGATGATGCTTGCTATGATACGTTAAATCAGAAAATTAGACAGCATCAAAATTATTTTTTTAGTCCATTGCCAAACGAATATGATAATATTCAATTAGAATTGTTAAAGTTGAAAACGGATAAGAGAATACTGTTAAAATTGTTATTGTTAGGAGATAAAATTGCGTTAAGCGAGATTGGAAACGTGATTAGTTCAGAATTTTTGAAACTATTGATTGAATTAGGAATTATCATAAAGAGTGATGGTTATGTTCAGACTGATAGTTATATTATAGTTTCTTTTTTAGATAAATATTTTTTAGTGGGAATACCTTATAACAATCCTAATTGTAAGGTAAAGGACCCGGCCGTATATATTGGTATGGATACATATAGATTAACGGAAAATATAACATCGAAAAGAGTAAATAAAGTTTTAGATTTATGTGCAGGTAGTGGGATTCAAGGGATTTGTGCGGCTAATAAGGCAAATAGTGTTACGTTAGTGGAAATTAATCATCAAACAATTCCGTTTATAAAATTTAATATTTTGCTAAATAATGTAGAAGATAAAGTAAGAATTGAAGAAGGTTCATTATATGAACCACTTGGTAATGAAACGTATGATGAGATATATACAAATCCGCCTTTCATTGCAGTACCAAAGGGCTGGAATTTCCCGATAGCAGGAAATGGAGGAGAAAATGGGTTAGATATTATTAATAAGATTATAAGCGGATATAGAAAGCATTTGAATATTAATGGACAGGCATATATGATAGGGGAAGCGATAGGGACAGAAAAGGAACCGTTTTTGATAGACGAGTTACGTAAAGAATTAAGTAATGATTTTAAAATAACCATTATTTTGGACTTTAAATTTTCAATAGAAGCACATTTGAGGAGATCATCTTATGTAGCTATAGGTATGGAAAAGATGAGGGGAGATGATGCTGATAATCTATTTGAAAAATATAAAGATTGGATAAAAGAAGTTAATGCAGTATTTGTATATAATTACTACTTGAAGGTTGAAAAAACGAAGCAGGGACAGGGAAGTATTGAAGTTATCGATATGACAACCACATGGTCAAAGAATGACATTCCTGTTTTGATAAATGATAAAGATTATCAAATACAAGAGTTTCCTCAATATTATGCCATTTGTAGGAACGGAAAAGTAATTGCACAATTAGATGAAGCAACGTTAAAGTTTATAAAAAAGATAGATGGTAAAATGACGATAGAAGAGATATATCAAAATCTTTGTGAGGAAAATAAGAATATTGTAAATTATTTGCCCAAAGTTGAAGCGATACAAAGTTTATCAGAAGCTTGTGGAATTTTAAAAGTAAGAAATATTATTGAAAAAATGTAAGTAGGGTTTAGTGAAGAGGTGTAGATATATGGAAGTATTATATTCGTTTTTGCCAGTTCATCCAAAGTGCAATACAATAGGGATGCGTTCAATGCCACCATTAGCCCTTTATTATTTGGCAACTATTTTAGAAGATAATAGTATTAGTGTAGATATTGTCGATCCATCTATAATTTCTAAATCAACATATTTTGATAATGATGTTGAGGCTAAAAATTTTATAAAAGGATTATTTCAGAATAAAGAGTATGATGCAATTTTGTTTTCTGCGACTACAGGAAATTGGGGTGTTACAAAAGAAATGATACAAAAAATACATGAGGAATTTCCTGATATACCGATTTGTGTAGGTGGAATTCATATATCCTATTTTGCGAAACATATAGTTACAAGTATGCCGTATTTGATAGCATTACAGGGAGAAGGAGAAAAAAATATTGTATCTGTTTTAAAAAATATAAAAAATTATAAAGCATTAAAAGAAATTCCCAATATTGTATTTTATGATGGCAAAAAAATAGTGGAAACTACAAAAAATGAATTGATGGGAGTTGAAGAATTAGAGAAAATAAGAAACGTTGATTATTCTAAAGTGCCTAAAAATAATTATGGCTGCATCGGTTTAGAAACTTCCAGAGGCTGTAAATTTAGATGTGTATTTTGTTCTGTTTCGTATAAACATAAATGGCGAGGTCTGACAGAACAACATGTTGTAGATAATGTGATATCTCAAATTGAAACTGTAAAAGAAAAAACGAAAAGTAATTATGCGAAAATATATTTTGTTGATGACTGTTTTACGGCAAACATAGAAAGAGCAAAAAATATTTTGAATTTACTAGCAGAGAAGAATTCGGATTTAAGAATATCGTTTGAAGCTAGAGTGACAGATTTAATATATACTGGATTTTTGGACAATATTCCGGGGACGATTATAGACAATATTCAAATCGGTGTGGAAGCTGGTTATGATGAAGGACTGAAAAAAGTTAGGAAAGGAATTACTATAGCACAGTTAGAGGAGTGCGCGGAACATCTATATGAGTTAGATTTACAAAATAAGACCTTTTTTTCTTTTATTATAGGATTTCCCTGGGAAACAATTAAAGAAATAAAAAATACAATTTCTGAAGCAGCTTATTTGTATGATAATTTTAAAATTTTAGCAAATATAAATTGGCTATGGTTAATGCCCTCTGATTTGTGGAATGAAAGAGAAAACTATGGAATAAGGGTTGATGAAAGTATATTTGATGAGCCTTTGTGGTTTATTGACAAGGAATATTTTATGAAATCGCATCCTAATATAACAATGGATGATGTTAGAGCCGTGGAAGAATTGATTGAATGTTATTCAAGGAAAGGTATAAAATTAGCATATACAGGCTTAATGTTTGATTTATAAAAAAGAGAGAGGATTCTCTGTGTTAGAGCCCGGGGGAATTAACCACTCAGAGTCCAACAGAATTGACCAATTTAAGCTCATTAGAAATAGCCAATGCACCAACTTATCTAATTGCTTATCCTGGAAGTATCGTAGATATTTCCCAGCTCCAGTATATGTTAAAAAAAGCAGAAGGATACGGATATAAGAAGGTCGGATTTATCCTGGACAGGGGATATTTTGGCAGGGAAAACATCCAGTATATGGATGAATGCGGGTATGATTTTGTGATCATGGTAAAGGGGATGAGTGAATCTGTCAGGCGGATGATCCTGGAAAACAAAGGAGAATTTGAGAACATTCGTAAATACAATATACGGAAGTACAAGACATTTGGAAAGACAATAAAGAAAAAACTCTATATATCAGATGAAAAAGAAAGATATTTTCATATTTATTATTCAGACCAGAAAGCGTGTGTGGAACATGAACAGATAGAGGCAAAAATAGACCGGATGACGAAATATCTTAACAGTTTAAAGGGAGAAAAAGCGACCGTAGGGGATGGATATAAGAAGTATTTTAAACTTGAAATATATGAGGATGATGGAACGATCATATGTGCAAGGGAGAGGACAGAAGTGATCCAGGAAGAGATCGATCTGTGCGGATATTTTGTGATAGTAACGTCAAAACAGATGACAGCGGAAGAAGCTTTGGAACTGTATAAGAGCAGGGATGTATCAGAAAAACTGTTTAGGGGAGATAAGAGTTATCTTGGGAACAGGAGCCTGCGGGTACAGTCAGATGAGGCTGCAAGTGCGAAGATCTTCGTGGAATTTGTAGCGCTGATAGTAAGGAGCAGGATGTATGTCCTGCTGAAAGATGAAGTGGAAAAGCTTGACAAAAAACCGAATTATATGACTGTTCCGGCAGCGATCCGTGAACTGGAAAAGATAGAGCTGGTCCGTCAGACAGATGGAAAATACTGTATGGATCATGCAGTAACAGCAACCCAGAAAATAATCTTAAAAGCATTTGATATGGATGCAGACCAGATACAGGATAAAGCTGTAGGGTTGAGCAGACTGCTTGAAAAATATGCAGAAGAGGGGAAATAATATATGGCAAGACCGAGAAAAATGATATCTTTGGAAGAGCAGATAAAGAAGCAGGAAGAGACAGTATTAAAAGTAAAAGAAAAGTATGATTCCGAAATGATGAAACTGAAAGATCTTTATGCAAAAAGGAACGAAGAGAAGAAAAAAGAACTGCTCAAAGCTGTTGAAAACAGTACAAAAACATATGAAGAGATCATGGCATTTATCTGTTCTGAGGATGAAATAAATTAGATTTTGGACTGTTTTGATGAGAAAAGGGCAATTTGAGTGTTACTTTTTCAGGAAGTTCACGAACTAAATAAAAAGAAGAATGTAACAAAGAACTATTCTGCAATACACTAAACAAACTGATATTTATATATAAATAATTCTGTATCACATATTATTTTTCGTAGAAAAGAGGGAAATTATCCAATATTGTAAAGAATCATTCCGTTCATTCCAAAGGGGTCGTTTATTTGATTAAAGTGGTATATGATTGTTTACGTGAAAATCAATGACAAATTTTAGTGGAAAGGAGAGATGTCATTATGAAGAAACAGGTAACTAAATCAGTTGCAAAGGGAATGAAAGCAGCATTAGATGTTGTGCTGCGGACAGAGGCCAACACAGCTTCCTGTCTGATTATGTATCAGCCCAAGGCTCCGAAAGAATTAATGAACTACAGGAGAAACAAGTAATGGAAAAATGTACAGATACAGTAGTAAATTGGATGATCCGGTGTAATGCGATAAACGAGGCGGATAAGGAACTTTACAAGTATGCATTATATAGTTTTTTTCTATTGGTATCACCACTTATCCTTGCAGGAGTTATTGGCTTTGGCTTGGGAAGCGTAAAACACGGAGTTGCTCTTATTTTTCCGTTTGTGGTTCTGAGAAAATTTAGTGGTGGTTATCATGCAAAAAATTTGCACACTTGTATTCTTGGATCTGGTTTTCTATTGTTTCTGTGCATAATGTTATCAATGCATGTGCAATGTGATTTGAAGTTGGCAATAGCTACAGTTATTGCGTCTGTGAGCCTGATTACATTTAGTCCAATAGACAGTGAAAACAGAAGACTTGATACTAACGAGAAAAGGACATATAAAAAAACAACAGTGTTCTTCGTGATACTGTTTGGGCTGTTAGATATAGCTTTATTTTTGCTGGGAAAGTACATCTATACAATCTGTTTTTCTGTTGGGATATTACTGACAGCAGGCTTACAAGTACCTTGTATCGTAAAGAAAATGTGTAAATCGACCAAAAACAGACTGTAAATGTCGTTTGGTGCAAAAGGGGTTGAAATCATGGCAAAAATAAAGATAATAAAGTTTGTCATTGATTTGATCAAAGTTCTTTATTTACAGTTAATTCAGTTTGTTCATTGAAAGGGAGTGGATTCCAATGGGACAATGATAGAATTCTATCACTTTAAATTGAGTAGTTCGGTTCGGAGTAGTTAAACGGGCATAATGGAGGTAAAAGATTAAAATGACACATAAGAAAGAAGTTGTTTTTAGCTTGTTGTTTGTAATAATGGTGTTATGTACAGGCTGCAGTGATAAAGATAATGGAGATACGTCTAAAAATAACAGGACTTCAGGAGAATCATTTGTTCAAGAAGAAACTATTGAGAGTACTGACAATACAGACAATGCAGACGGCAGCTCGGCACCAACGCCAGAACTGAAAACGCCCCGAACGAAAAAGGAATTGGAAGATGCGCTTGGTACAGTGAATGAGTCGGGAAAATGGACGCCACCAGCCGGTTCTCATATAGATCCCAAAACAGGTAATATACTGAATAAAGATGGGGTCGTGGTTGGAACTACGCAGGAACCTTATAGTAAAGCACGTCCAGGTTCTCAAGGATGATGATATGGTGTAAAAAAATTATGGGAGGAAAAGATTATGAAGTATATGAGAAAAAACTCATTTGTAGTGTGTTTGGTCATAAGTGCAATTCTTTTGACAAGTTCATTTGCAATGCCGGTGCTTGCTGCGGAAAATACAGGAATTGAAACAAGCTCTGTCACGAGAAGCGTACCGGGATATTACAAGTGCACAGGGTCGGATGTAAATATCAGATCAGGCCCTGGAACACAATATACAATAGTAGGCACATTGAATTATGGCACAAAAGTATATGTATATTCTATCAGTAATGGGTGGGCCAAAATTTCTCTTGGCGGCATTTACCGTTATGTTAGTGCCGATTACCTTCGGGAGCTTTAAGGAAAAACATTTAATATAAACGAGGCATAGGTAAATAGCTGTATGGGCTGCCGCACTGAAAAGTTTGGTGCGGCAGCACTTTTATTTACTTTTTTAATTGAAACTACAAATGGACAAATTCTAAAAAACGCCCCAAAAACAGTATTCTGTGTTTGGGTTATAAAGACAAATTTAAAATATATAGATATTCCCGTTGATTCGTGGTATGATAAAACAGAAACAGGAGTGCTATTTCAAGAAAGGGTGATGGTTATGGCATTGGCACAGGCAACGAAATCTCGTGAAACAACTTATACAATCAATGATGCAATGGATGTTCTTTTGTCAAGGCTGGATGAAGTCATTGATGATATGGAAAGTGACAGAGTGCAGATAGTGGAAGAAGCATGGGCAGAAATTGATGCAATATAAGGGGTACGGATGGAAAAAAGAAAATACAAAGTTGTAATTGCCCAGAGCGGCAAGCTGGATGTGAAGGAAAAAAGAAATATATCCTTCAGCAATTTAAATACCGGGAGTATGCAGAGGATTTTTCCCAAAAGATTAAAAAGCGGTTCTTGCACTTGACACACTTCCTACCAGATATAATACAATAGGCTTCCGATATCGTGGCTATGATATTTACATGAAATATACTGCCTGTTTTTTAACGCCATTGGAATTGTTAGAAAGAAAGATTAAAATAAGAGACACCAGCAATTAATACGCTGATGTCTCTTATTAATATTACCTGATTGTTGATAAATAATTTACTTTGTATCCTGCAGTGCGAGATAACCTTCTTCGCCTGTACGGATCTTAACGACATTTTCAATGTCATATACAAATACTTTACCATCACCAATCTGACCGGTATGGAGGACTGCCTTGGCAGTTTCGATAACTTTCTGTACAGGTACGAGACTTACAACAATCTCAATTTTGACCTTAGGAAGAAGATTCATTTCCATCTCAACACCACGATAGTAGGATGGAGCACCTTTCTGTACACCGCATCCGAGAACGTTCGTAATAGTGATACCTGTAACACCGATCTCATTCATTGCCTGCATAAATTCATCAAGCTTATTCTGACGGGTGATGATAACAACTTTTGTAAGCTTATGAACGCCTTCTTTCGGAAGTTCAGGAACTGATTCAGCAGGAGCAGAAGGTCTGGCTGTGACAACAGGAGCTTTTATGGAAGTTCCCATAGGAGTCGGAACACCAGCCATTGCGAAACCGTCATAAGCACTTGCAAGACCATGTTCTTTGGAGTCAAGACCTGCGATCTCTTCTTCAGCTGAAACACGAAGTCCGATTGTATGTTTGATTACCTGGAAGATAATTGTCATAGTAACAACAACCCATGCGATTGTGATGATCATACCAGTGAACTGAACACCAAATCCGTGGAAGCCGCCGCCTGTAAGGAGTCCTTTCCAGTCTGTGCCTGATCCGTCTGAGAAAAGACCAACTGCAAGGGTACCGAAAGCACCGTTTAAACCATGAACACCGACAGCACCAACAGGGTCATCAATTTTCAGAACCTTGTCAATAAATTCAATACCAAATACTACGATAAAACCGGAAGCAATACCGATGATTGCTGCGGATGTAGGAGAAACTGTGTCACATCCTGCTGTAATTGCTACAAGTCCTGCAAGAGAACCATTCAGAGACATGGAAACATCTGGCTTTTTGTAACGTACCCATGTGATGATCATAACAGTTACAGTTGCAACAGCTGCTGCAAGGTTAGTAGTAACGAAGATTTTACCTGCACTTACGATTGCATCGCCTTCCATACTTACTGTGGAAGCACCATTAAATCCGAACCAGCAGAACCAGAGGATAAATACACCTAAAGCACCAACTGTAAGGTTGTGTCCAGGGATAGCTTTTGATTTGCCGTCCTTTGTATATTTACCGATACGAGGTCCAAGGATGATGGCACCGATCAGAGCTGCAACACCACCTACCATATGTACTGCACAGGAACCTGCGAAATCGTGGAATCCCATCTGGCTGATAAATCCACCGCCCCAGATCCAGTGTCCGGATACCGGATATACAACAAGACTGATCATAAGGCTGTAGATGCAATAGGAAAGGAACTTGGTACGTTCTGCCATTGCACCGGAAACAATTGTTGCGGATGTTGCACAGAATACTGTCTGGAAGATTAAGAATGCCCAGAAAGGAACTCCGTCAGGAAGCATTCCTGAACCATAGTGTGCTTCTGTGGCAATACCACCGATCTTTCCGATAAATCCATTACCTGCACCAAACATCAGACCGAAGCCGACCAGCCAGAAGACCGGGGTTCCGATACAGAAGTCCATCAGGTTTTTCATAATAATGTTACCTGCGTTTTTGGCTCGTGTGAAGCCTGTTTCTACCATTGCGAATCCGGCCTGCATAAAGAAGACCAGCGCGGCGCCGACCAGCACCCATATTGTGTTTACTGCGGAAAATTCCATAATAATATTCCTCCCTCATAAAAATTTCCTCATATTTTATAAAATGCAAAAAGCGCGATGCCTGGAAATGTAGCCAGTTCATCGCGCTTTTGCGAATATAAAATCCATATTTATAGTGTATTGCATAACTGATGTAATAGAAAAGACATTTCGTATGACTGTATGCAATGCAGTTTAAAATCAAAATTATATGTAAAACAGGGGAACATCAAAATATCGTGTGATTAATGGATGAGGAAATCGATAATGAATTATGAAGTAGAGTTCATAAAGATATTCCCCTGTTATTACCTGTTAATTAAACGGAAAACAGAAGCTTGTCATATGTAGGATATGGAAGCAGTGCATCCGGAATCAGAGTTTCTGCTGCATCTACAGACTTTCTGAGTTCATCCATATCAGAAAGAACAACTGTCTGGTATGCTTTTGCATTAGCCAGAGGATCTTCTGTAGCAAGCGCTTTGGCAGTATCTGCTTTTAAGGTCTCAAGACCTGTGGAAATCTCATCAGCAAGCTGTGACAGCTCTTTGATCAGTTTTCCTTCAGAAGCTGTGCTGACATCTGAAACAACTGATTTTTTAGCAACAGCAGTAGCTGCAACTTTGTCGATATACGCGAATACAGATGGAAGGAAATCCTTCTGTACCATTTCAACCATAGTATTGGACTCAATGTTAAGAATCTTGGAATAGGATTCCAGCCAGATCTCATAACGGGATTCAATTTCTTCTTTTGTGAAGATATGATATTTGGTAAAGAGTTCAATATTCTTGTCTGCGATCCACTGAGGAAGAGCATCCGGTGTGGATTTCAGGTTAAAGAGACCACGTTTCGTAGCTTCTTCAATCCATTCGTCTGTATAACCGTTTCCGTTAAAGATAACACGTTTATGATCAATAATTGTCTTCTTGATCAGTTCGTGGATTGCATCCTCCATCTTGTCTTCCGGTACATCCTTTAACTGTTCTGCAAACTGGTGAACACACTCAGCAACAGCAGTGTTTAAGATAATGTTCGGGTTTGCAACAGAAGCTTCGGAACCAAGCATACGGAATTCGAATTTGTTACCTGTAAATGCGAATGGTGAAGTACGGTTTCTGTCTGTATTGTCTTTTACGAAATGTGGAAGTACTTTTGCACCGATATCCATCTGGACTGCGCGGCTTCCTGCAAAATATTCGTCATTTTCGATAGATTTTAATACTTCTGTCAGTTCATCACCGAGGAATACGGATACAACAGCAGGCGGAGCCTCGTTTGCACCAAGACGGTGATCATTTCCTGCACTTGCTACAGAAATACGAAGTACATCTGCGTATTCATCAACTGCTTTGATAACAGCTGTCAGGAAAATCAGGAACTGTGTATTTTCAGCAGGTGTTTTTCCCGGATCAAGGATATTTACACCGGTATCTGTAATCATAGACCAGTTGTTGTGTTTACCACTTCCGTTGATTCCCTCAAATGGTTTCTCGTGAAGAAGGCATACAAGTCCGTGCTTGTCGGCAACTTTCTTCATTACTTCCATTGTTAACTGGTTGTGGTCAACCGCAACGTTTGTTGTATCGAATACAGGAGCCAGCTCGTGCTGTGCAGGAGCAACTTCGTTATGTTTTGTTTTGGCAGGAATACCAAGTTTCCAGAGCTCTACATCCAGGTCATGCATATAAGCTGCAACACGAGGTTTCAGAGCACCGAAGTAATGATCTTCCATTTCCTGACCCTTAGGAGCAGGAGCACCGATCAATGTACGTCCGCAGAATACAAGGTCTTTTCTCTGCTTGTATAATTCCTTGTCTACCAGGAAGTATTCCTGTTCAGGACCTACAGTTGTATTTACGTGTTTGACATCTTTATTACCTATTATATGGAGAAGTTTTGTAGCTTCTTTATCAAGTGTCTGCATGGAACGAAGGAGAGGAGTCTTTTTATCAAGAGCTTCTCCGCTGTAGGAGCAGAATGCTGTAGGAATGTAAAGGGTTCCGTCTTTGATGAATGCCGGTGATGTCGGATCCCATGCTGTATATCCTCTTGCCTCGAATGTGGCACGAAGACCGCCTGACGGGAAACTGGAAGCATCCGGCTCACCTTTTACAAGTTCTTTACCTGAGAAATCCATGATCACCTGACCATCTCCTGTAGGAGAAATGAAACTGTCATGTTTCTCTGCAGTTACGTTTGTCATTGGCTGGAACCAGTGAGTATAATGAGTGGCGCCGTTCTCGGTAGCCCATTCTTTCATTGCAACAGCAACGGAGTTGGCAACATCAAGTTCAAGGTGTGTACCGCTCTCGATTGTTTTCTTTAATGCTTTGTACATGTCTTTTGGCAGTTTACTTCTCATTACTTTGTCGTTGAAGACCAGGCTGCCGTACAGTTCAGGGATATTCTGTGCCATATAGGTACTCTCCTTTCGGTTTGCAATATTTTCTGAATATGTGTAGTGCCGCTACAAATCACCATTGTGACTGCCTGCGGTTTTCGTCTCATAGAAAATTCCTCATCGAACATTTTCTATGAAACGAAAGTTTTATAAAACGAAAAAGGCGCCCTGGATGCGATCTCTGTAGATCTTTCCAAAGCGCCTTTGCTTTATGTGCTGTACTATAAACGAAATGAAAACAGATGTCAAGCACTTTTTTTGAAAAAATTCAGAAAAAATTTTTGAGATATGGCAAAAAAAGGATAGGTTGACAAATTTGTTTCTATTATTATAATTTGATTTTGGAACCCGCCAAACATAAGAAAACAATGTCAGCGGGTTTTGAAAGTAAAGTTAAAGTCAGACAAGAGAATACGATCGGAGGAAATCAGATGGCTGGAATAAAAGAAGAGTGCGGCGTCTTTGGAATTTATGATCTGGATGGCGGCAATGTAGTTCCGTCCATATATTATGGACTGACTTCCCTGCAGCACAGAGGACAGGAATCCTGCGGACTTGCAGTTTCTGATACTAAGGGAGAGCGTGGAAATGTGAAGTTTCATAAGGATCTGGGACTTGTAAGTGAAGTTCTCAGACAGGATGTTGTCCGTAAATATGAGGGAGATATTGGTATTGGTCATGTAAGATATTCCACAACAGGAGCTTCTGTTGCAGAGAATGCACAGCCCCTTGTTTTGTCTTATGTAAAGGGAACTCTTGCACTTGCACATAACGGAAATCTGGTTAATACACCGGAACTGAAATGGGAACTGATCCAGAATGGAGCGATTTTCCATACAACTACAGATTCAGAGGTTATTGCGTTCCATATCGCAAGAGAACGTGTGCATTCTAAAACAGTAGAAGAGGCAGTGCTAAAGACTGCAAAGAAGATCAAAGGTGCATATGGTCTGGTAGTTATGAGCCCGAGAAAACTGATCGCAGTCCGCGACCCATATGGACTGAAACCATTGTGTCTCGGTAAAAGAGGAAATGCTTATGTTATTGCTTCTGAGAGCTGTGCTCTGACATCTGTAAGTGCGGAATTTATCCGTGACATTGAGCCGGGTGAGATTCTTACGATCACAAAAGACGGACTGAAGTCAAATAAAGAGCTTGCGTCTGCTGCTGCAAAACGCGCGCATTGTGTGTTTGAGTATATATATTTTGCAAGACTTGACAGTACCATTGATGGGGTGAAGGTCTATGATGCCAGAATCCGCGGCGGTAAATCTCTTGCCAAGTCTTATCCTGTAGAGGCAGATCTTGTAACAGGTGTACCGGAGTCCGGACTCCCTGCTGCAAAGGGATACTCCGAAGCATCAGGAATCCCGTTTGCATTTGCGTTCTATAAAAACAGCTATATTGGAAGAACATTTATCAAACCGACTCAGGAAGAACGTGAGTCCAGTGTTCATCTGAAACTGAGTGTGCTGGAATCTGTTGTAAAAGATAAGAGGATTGTTCTGGTGGATGATTCTATTGTTCGTGGAACAACCATTGCAAACCTGATCCACATGTTAAAAGAGGCGGGAGCAAAGGAAGTGCACGTACGTATCAGTTCACCGCCATTTTTACATCCATGTTATTTCGGAACGGATGTGCCGTCAAATGATCAGCTCATTGCAGCCAGCCACAGCACGGAGGAAATCTGTAAAATGATCGGAGCAGATTCTCTTGGCTACATGCAGACAGATTATCTGGAAGGAATGGCGGGCGGCCTGCCCTTATGTAAGGCATGCTTCGATGGAAATTATCCGATGGAGATTCCGGATTATACAAATGCGGAGTTTGCAGATATTGTGAAGTGTTAAGTCGCAAAAATTCATAAAAAATGCAGAAACCTGTCGATGATATATGGAATCAATCTCACATAATGGTAAAACCAATATAGGATGAAGTCATACATAATGTATAAAATAATGCTGTGAAAACATATATAAACGAACAAAATGCACAATAGAACCCCTGCGCTTTATGAAAATTGGATAAATTTAAAAACTTGACAAATTCTGAAATGTGGAACATAATATGGGCGTCTGATAGAAAAAAACAAAGAATGTTTTCAGAAAGGGTGATCACGATGTCACAGAGTAAAATCAAGTTAAATGCAACCGAAGAGGTGCAGGAATTTGTGAATGCTGCAAGCAGATGTGATTTTGATATTGATGTTTATTACAACAGATTTTTAATTGATGCCAAATCAATCCTTGGTGTACTTAGTCTGGATCTGACCAGAGAACTGACAGTAGACTGCCACGGGGAGAGCCGGGAATTTGATCGTACATTGAAGAAATTTGCAGTTGCATAAATTTTACATTTTTATAACCGAATAATTATCGCAGAGAAGACGGGTCTGGAAGATGAACTTCTACAGATTCGTTTTTTCTGTATTATGACTGTGTTCAGAGTAATTCCATAAAATATAACTGCTTCATAGTTTATCAGAAGGAACTTATTTGATTTGTTTTTGCTTAAAAACGGGAAATTCATTATTGACAAACGAAAAAAAATGTTTTATAGTATAGCATATTTTTAAAGAAAGCCAATTGAACATATTATTATAGAAGATATGATGATCTGACAAAGGCGTCAGATGCAGAATACCAGATGGGTCAAGTGCCCTCTGATAGCTGCATCTGACGCTTTTTTATTAACAAAGGATGATGGAGGAGGAAATCAAAATGGCAGTGAAATACGTATTTGTTACAGGAGGAGTTGTTTCCGGTCTTGGAAAGGGAATCACAGCTGCATCTCTGGGGCGTCTTCTGAAAGCGAGAGGATATCAGGTAACCATGCAGAAGTTTGATCCTTATATCAATATCGACCCCGGAACCATGAACCCGATTCAGCACGGAGAAGTTTTTGTAACAGACGATGGTACAGAGACAGACCTGGATCTGGGACATTATGAGAGATTCATTGATGAGAGTCTTGATAAAAATTCCAATGTGACAACCGGTAAGGTTTACTGGTCTGTTCTTCAGAAAGAACGTCACGGGGATTTCGGCGGGGGTACCGTACAGGTAATTCCTCATATTACAAATGAGATTAAGAGTCGTTTCTACCGCGCCAAATCACCGGAGGAAAACAAGATTGCCATTATCGAGGTGGGAGGAACAGTTGGTGATATTGAAAGCCAACCGTTCCTGGAAGCAATTCGTCAGTTCCAGCTCAATGTGGGACATGACAATGCAATCCTGATTCACGTAACATTAATTCCTTATTTAAAGGCATCTGAAGAACTGAAAACAAAACCTACACAGGCAAGCGTAAAGGAACTTCAGGGAATGGGAATTCAGCCGGATGTACTGGTGTGCAGAAGTGAACATGAGCTGACAGAGGACATTAAAGAAAAAATCGCTTTATTCTGCAACGTACCTGTATCACATGTACTTCAGAACCTGGATGTGGAATATTTATATGAAGCTCCTCTTGCAATGGAAAGAGAGAAGCTTGCAGATGTAGTTCTTTCAAGTCTCCGTCTGGAAAACAGAAAACCGGATTTAAGTGACTGGGAGGAAATGGTAGAAAGTCTGAGAAATCCGAATAAAACAGTAAAGATCGCAATTGTAGGAAAATATACACAGCTTCATGATGCATATCTCAGTGTAGTAGAGGCACTGAAACATGGCGGAATTTCCTGCAGAGCCAAGGTAGAGCTTGACTGGATCGATTCCGAAGAACTGACAGAGAAGAATCTGGATCAGCAGCTTCACAATGTAGATGGTATCCTGGTTCCGGGTGGTTTCGGGAACAGAGGTACAGAAGGAATGATCCTGGCAGCACAGTATGCAAGAGTACATAAGATTCCATATCTTGGAATCTGTCTGGGAATGCAGATGGCAATTGTAGAATTCGCCCGTCATGTACTTGGATACGAAGATGCAAACAGTATTGAACTGAATCCGGAGACAAAGCATCCGGTAATTGCATTAATGCCGGATCAGGAAGATATCGAAGATATCGGTGGAACCTTAAGACTTGGAAGTTATCCATGTATTCTTGCAGAAGGTTCCAGATCCTATGAACTCTTTGGCAAAAAAGAAATCCATGAGCGCCACAGACATCGTTATGAAGTAAACAATGCATTCCGTAAAGAACTTCAGGAGAAAGGAATGAATATCGTAGGAACTTCCCCTGATAATCATATTGTAGAGATGATCGAGATCGCAGGGCACCCGTTCTATGTAGGAACTCAGGCCCATCCGGAATTCAAATCCCGCCCGAATCATGCACATCCTTTATTCAGAGGATTTATTCAGGCGGCTGTAGATTTCAAAAGTAATTAATTACTTTTGAAAGCCTCCGGCGGATTGCAGAACTGCGCAGAGGTAAATGTCATGCAAAGCATGACGCGCAGCTCGCAGCAAGTACGCTGGAGCGTACTTGATACTAATAAGTGAAGAACAGCAGAAAAAATAGAAAGGATGAGGAGATTATGAAAGAAGTGAGAGAACAGCAGCAACAGCAAGGTCTGTACCGGTCTGAATTTGAGCATGACAACTGTGGTATCGGAGCAGTTGTCAATATCAAAGGCAAGAAAACCCACGATACTGTTGCAAATGCATTAAAGATCGTAGAACATCTGGAACACCGCGCAGGTAAGGATGCAGAAGGCAAAACCGGTGACGGTGTAGGTATCCTTCTCCAGATTTCCCATAAATTTTTCAAGAAAGCCTGTAAGAAAGAGGGATTTGAGATTGGCGATGAGAGAGAATATGGCATCGCACAGTTTTTCTTCCCGCAGCACGAGATCAAACGCGCACAGGCAAAGAAGATGTTTGAAATCATTCTTGAGAAAGAAGGCCTGGAACTTCTTGGATGGCGTCAGGTCCCGGTATTCCCGGAAGTGCTTGGACACAAGGCAAGAGAATGTATGCCATGTATTATGCAGGCATTTATCAAAAAGCCGGAAGATGTGGAAAAAGGTCTTCCATTTGACCGTATGCTCTACATTGCAAGACGTGAGTTTGAACAGAGTAATGATAATACTTATGTAGTTTCCATGAGCAGCCGTACCATCGTTTACAAAGGTATGTTCCTGGTTGGACAGCTTCGTACTTTCTTCGAAGACCTCCAGAGCCCGGATTATGAATCTGCTATCGCTATGGTACACTCCCGTTTCAGTACCAACACAAACCCAAGTTGGGAGAGAGCACATCCGAACCGCTTTATGGTACACAACGGTGAGATCAACACCATCCGCGGCAACGCAGATAAGATGCTTGCAAGAGAAGAAAATATGGAATCACCATATCTGGAGGGACAGCTTCATAAAGTGCTCCCTGTTGTAAACAGAAATGGTTCCGACTCTGCAATGCTTGACAATACACTGGAATTCCTGGTAATGAGTGGCATGGAGCTGCCTCTTGCAGTGATGATCACAATTCCTGAACCATGGGCAAACAATGATACTATTTCACAGGCAAAGCGTGATTTCTACCAGTACTATGCAACTATGATGGAGCCATGGGACGGACCTGCATCTATCCTCTTCTCAGACGGTGATGTGATGGGAGCTGTCCTGGACAGAAACGGTCTCCGTCCATCCAGATATTATATTACCTCCGATGGTTACATGATCCTTTCCTCAGAAGTGGGTGTTCTGCCAATTCCGGAAGAGAAAATCGTATTAAAAGAGCGTCTCCATCCTGGAAAAATGCTTCTTGTAGATACTGTAAAGGGAAAAGTAATTGATGACAATGAACTGAAAGAGGGTTATGCAAAAATGCAGCCATACGGTGAATGGCTGGACAGTCATCTGGTACAGTTAAAAGACATCAAGATTCCTAACGAAAGACCGGAAGAATACACACCTGAGCAGAGAGCACGTCTGCAGAAAGCATTCGGCTATACTTATGAGCAGTACCGCACTTCCATCAGAAACATGGCGTTAAACGGAGCAGAGAGCATCGGTGCCATGGGTGTGGATACCCCGCTTGCAGTATTTTCCAAACAGAACAGACCATTATTTGACTACTTTAAACAGCTCTTTGCACAGGTTACCAACCCTCCGATCGATGCGATCCGTGAGGAAATCGTTACCAGCACAAGTGTTTATGTAGGTAAAGACGGAAACCTGCTGGAGCAGAAACCGGAAAACTGTCAGGTATTAAAGATTAATAACCCGATTTTGACAAATACAGACATGATGAAGATCAAGAGCTTCAAACATGAGGGCTTCAAGACAGCAGTTGTTTCTACCTTATATTATAAGAGCACCAAGCTTGAGAGAGCTATTGACCGTCTTTTCGTAGAAGTAGATAAAGCATTCCGCGAAGGTGCAAACATCCTTGTTCTTTCAGACAGAGGAGTAGATGAAAACCATATGCCGATCCCGTCACTTCTGGCAGTATCCGCAGTTCATCAGCACCTGGTAAAGACGAAAAAGAGTACCTCCCTTGCAATTATCCTGGAATCCGGTGAGCCAAGAGAAGTACATCACTTTGCAACCTTACTTGGTTACGGTGCAAGTGCAATCAACCCGTACCTTGCCCTTGAAACCATTCATGAACTGATCGACAGCCATATGCTGGAGAAGGACTATTATGCAGCAGTAGATGACTACAATCATGCAGTCATCAGCGGTATTGTAAAGATTGCTTCCAAGATGGGTATTTCCACCATCCAGTCTTATCAGGGATCTCAGATCTTCGAGGCAATCGGTATTTCCTCAGATGTGATCGAGAAATACTTTACTGGTACAGTCAGTCGTGTAGGCGGAATCACACTGGAAGACATCGAAGAGAATGTAGAGAAGCTTCACTCAGAAGCATTTGACCCATTAGGACTTCCTACAGACCTGACTCTGGACAGCGTAGGCGCACACAAGATGAGAAGCCAGGGAGAGGAACATCGTTACAATCCTCAGACTATCCATCTTCTGCAGCAGTCCACATGGACAGGAAGCTACGATCTGTTCAAACAGTACACAGATCTGGTAGATAAAGAAAACCACGGAAACTTAAGAGGACTTCTGGACTTTAAGTTTGCTGAGACTCCGGTTCCACTTGAAGAAGTGGAGAGCGTAGATGATATCGTAAAACGATTTAAGACAGGTGCTATGTCCTATGGTTCCATTTCACAGGAAGCACATGAGACACTGGCAATCGCCATGAATCACCTCCATGGAAAATCCAATACAGGTGAGGGCGGTGAAAGTGATGAAAGACTGGATTCTGCAGGAAGCAGCGATGACAGATGCTCCGCGATCAAACAGGTTGCCAGCGGACGTTTCGGTGTAACCAGCCGTTATCTTGTATCTGCAAGAGAAATCCAGATCAAGATGGCACAGGGTGCAAAACCTGGTGAAGGCGGACATCTTCCTGCAAAGAAGGTATATCCATGGATTGCCAAAACCCGTCATTCTACACCAGGTGTCAGCCTGATCTCCCCGCCACCGCACCACGATATCTATTCTATCGAGGACCTGGCACAGTTAATTTATGACCTTAAGAATGCAAATAAATATGCAGATATTTCTGTCAAACTGGTATCTGAAGCAGGCGTGGGCACAGTTGCAGCAGGTGTTGCCAAAGCAGGTGCACAGACGATCCTGATCTCCGGTTATGACGGAGGTACAGGTGCAGCTCCGAGAAGTTCTATCCACAATGCAGGACTTCCATGGGAACTGGGACTTGCAGAAACACATCAGACACTGCTTAAAAATGGGCTGAGAAATCGTGTCCGCATTGAGACAGACGGTAAGCTTATGAGTGGCCGTGACGTTGCAATCGCAGCATTGATGGGTGCAGAGGAATTCGGCTTTGCAACAGCTCCTCTTGTAACCATGGGCTGTGTAATGATGCGTGTATGTAACCTGGATACCTGCCCGGTAGGTGTGGCAACACAGAATCCGGAACTTCGCAAAAGATTTAAAGGAAAACCGGAATATGTAGAGAATTTCATGCGCTTTATCGCACAGGAATTAAGAGAGTATATGTCTAAACTGGGATTCCGTACAGTCAGCGAAATGGTTGGACGTACAGATCTTCTGGTTCAGACAGACAATGTACCAGAACCACATCAGGGTAAAGTAGATTTAAGTGCAATCCTGAACAATCCATTTGCAGGCAAAGATCAGAAAGTTACCTTTGACCCGAAGGCTGTATATAATTTCGAACTGGAAAAGACCATGGATGAAAAGGTTCTGGTTAAGAAATGCGCAAATGCAATCAATAAAGGTCAGAAAACAGAGCTTTCTGTAAATCTGACAAACATTGACCGTACATTCGGAACCATCCTTGGTGCAGAGATTACCAGAAAGAATAAAAACGGACTTGCAGATGACACCATCACTGTACACTGCAACGGTGCCGGCGGACAAAGCTTCGGTGCATTTATCCCCAAAGGACTTACACTGGAACTGACCGGTGACAGTAATGACTACTTTGGAAAAGGACTTTCCGGTGGTAAACTGATCCTGAAGGTTCCGGAAAAAGCTGCATACAAAGCAGAAGAGAATATTATTGTAGGTAATGTTGCCCTTTACGGTGCAACCAGTGGTACTGCATTTATCAATGGTGTTGCAGGCGAGCGTTTCGCAGTTCGTAACTCCGGTGCATCTGCAGTTGTAGAAGGCGTAGGAGAGCATGGTTGTGAATATATGACAGGCGGCCGCGTAGTCGTACTTGGTAAGACTGGCAAGAACTTTGCAGCAGGTATGAGCGGCGGTATCGCATATGTACTGGATGTGGATAATGTTCTTTACAAGAATTTGAACAAAGCCATGATTTCCATCGAAAAAGTGGAAAACAAATATGACAAAAAAGAACTCCGCGACCTGATCGAAGCCCATGTAGAAGCTACAGGCTCCAAACTCGGTGCGAAAGTTCTCGCTGACTTTGATTACTATCTGCCACACTTTAAGAAACTCATTCCGAATGAGTACAAGAAGATGATCACTTTAAGTGCAAAACTGGAAGAAAAAGGTTTGAACAGTCAGCAGGCACAGATGGAAGCGTTCTATGAAAGTATTGGCGCTAAACATTGATAATAATTGAATATATCGTGTGAACTTATCAATGTTGCCCCGTCATCTTTTAGAATAAATAAAAAGGTGGCGTGGGCCATACCATTATTGCCGCAGCAAGTGCGGCGAAGAGGAGGAAATCATGGGCAAACCAACAGGATTTTTAGAATATGAGAGAGAGACGGCAAAAGTTCTGCCGCCAAAGGTCCGCATCGCAAACTTCAAAGAATTCAGGACCCCATTAAATAAAGAGAAACAGAAACTTCAGGGCGCACGCTGCATGGCATGCGGTGTCCCATTCTGCCAGTCAGGTATGATGATCGGCGGTATGGCATCCGGCTGCCCTCTGCACAACCTTGTACCTGAGACAAATGATCTGGTTTATACAGGCAACTGGAAACAGGCATTCTTAAGACTGAGCAAGACACACAGTTTCCCGGAATTTACTTCCCGTGTCTGCCCTGCACTCTGTGAAGCAGCCTGCACCTGTAACTTAAACGGAGAACCGGTCTCCACAAAAGAAAATGAACGTGCGATCATCGAGACAGCCTACGAGAACGGATGGGTAACTCCGCAGATCCCGGAAGTGCGTACGGGCAAATCCATCGCAGTCATCGGAAGCGGTCCGTCTGGACTGGCAGCAGCTCAGCAGTTAAACAGACGAGGCCACAGCGTAACTGTATTTGAAAGAAAAGACCGTGTAGGCGGACTTCTCCGTTACGGTATTCCTAACATGAAGCTAGACAAAGCTGTTGTTGACAGAAGAATCCATCTTATGGAAGAAGAGGGAGTTAAATTCGTTACAAATGTAAACGTAGGAAAGGACATCAAAGCAGAAGAACTTCTGAAACAGTTCGACCGCGTTATCCTTGCCTGCGGAGCATCCAATCCACGAGACATTAAAGTTCCGGGACGGGATGCAAAAGGAATTTATTTCGCAGTAGATTTCCTGGGACAGGTAACAAAAGCGCTGTTGGATTCTGACTTTGCCAAAGTTCCATATGAACTTGCCAAAGGAAAAAATGTTCTGGTCATCGGTGGCGGTGATACAGGAAATGACTGTGTGGGAACATCTATCCGTCTGGGTGCCAAATCTGTGATCCAGTTAGAGATGATGCCCAAGCCGCCAGTGGAAAGAACACCATCCAATCCATGGCCGCAGTGGCCGAGAGTCCTCAAAACAGATTATGGCCAGGAAGAAGCTATTGCAGTATTCGGACATGACCCACGAGTATACCAGACTACTGTTACAGAATTTATCAAAGATAAAAACGGAAATGTCTGCCAGGCAAAACTCACAAAATTAAAGAGTGAAAAAGATCCAAAGACAGGACGTATGATGATGGTTCCTGTAGAAGGAAGCGAAGAAGTCATCCCTGTAGATGTAGTCCTTATCGCAGCCGGATTCCTTGGCAGTGAGAAATATGTAACAGACGCATTTAAGGTAGCCATCAATGGAAGAACCAATGTAGATACAAAACCAGAGCAGTATCAGACCTCCGTAGACAAAGTCTTCACAGCAGGAGACATGCACAGAGGCCAGTCCCTGGTAGTATGGGCGATCCGTGAAGGCAGAGAAGCTGCGAAAGCGGTGGATGAATCACTGATGGGATATTCCTATCTGTAAAAATAAGATAAAATATGAGAAAGGTGCTATTGCCTGACGGAAAAAGACGTCAGGAAGTAGCACCTTTGTTTTTTGAAATGATTTTCGGGTGTTTCGGGTATTATAATAATTGTAGTTGACAGAAAATAATACATTTGCTACACTGAATTTGCATATCTAAGATAATTTTTGAACCATTCGGCTCAACCATTTCCCTTTATGATTAAGTACAAAAGACAGTATTTTTGAATTTATATTTTGCGTATTTCTCTTTCGGAGAATACGGAAACCTTTTCAAATTTGGCATAGAAAAATTGATTGACACCATATACGATACCACATATAATATAAATAGGAGATATAAGAATGTCAAAATGGGATAAACTGATAACACGTATATGTAATTTATCAAAAGATCTTCGGTTTGATGAATTGCGAAAAGTATTGGAAAGTTATGGATATGAAATGAATGCTCCGAGAAGTGGAAGCAGTCATTATACATTTAGAAAGTCTGGATGTATGCCTATTACAATACCAAAACATGAGCCGATAAAGAAAGTATATGTAGAAATGGTAAGGGAAATAGTAGAAAGTGAGGCGAAGAATCATGAAGACGCTGAATGATTATATGTCAATGTCCTATCGCATGGAAGTTGTAGAAGATAAAACCGAAGGAGGATTCGTAGTTTCGTATCCGGATCTCCCTGGTTGCATTACCTGCGGAGAAACAGTGGAAAGTGCAATTTCAAATGCCCTGGATGCAAAAAAAGCATGGCTTGAAGCTGCATTAGAAGAAGGGGTAGAAATCCATGAGCCGGATAGTCTTGAAGATTATTCCGGACAGTTTAAACTGAGAATTCCAAGAAGCCTGCATAGACTACTGGCAGAACATTCTCAGAGGGAGGGAATCAGTATGAATCAGTACTGCGTATATCTTCTTTCGAGAAATGATGCGGTATTCTCAAAATAGCGATTATAAGTAAGCAGCAAAGCGTGTTATTGAAAGCGGAGCGCACAGTAACATGGAAAGAGCCGGTGATTTATTTATAAAAATAAGCAGTTGACAAAAAATAGTCATGTTGCTATAATTGCCTACATGAACAAAGGCGTTCTTTCTATAGAAAAGTAACTGTAGAAAGTGCGCCATTTTTTATATCATTATAAAAAGAATCTATAAAACTTCCAGACAGGACAAAACTGTATCGAAGAATCATTAAGAAAGCAAAAACAGCAGAAACTATGCTGACAAGGAGTGAATGAAAATGGGGAATTATACCAGAGAAGAAATATTACAGATGGCTGAGGAGGAAGACGTGGAATTTATCCGTCTCCAGTTCACAGATATGTTCGGAACGCTGAAAAACATCGCCATAACTGCCCGGGAACTTCCCCGCGCACTGGATAACCGATGTATCGTAGATGGTTCCTTTATCGCAGGAATCGCAGGAGAATCCGAACCGGATATGTACTTAAGACCGGATCTTGACACCTTTGCAATTCTCCCATGGAGACCACAGCAGGGCAAAGTTGCCAGACTGTTATGCGATATCTATTGTCCGGACGGAACCCCTCATGAGAGAAGTCCGAGATATATCCTGAAGAAAACCGCCCGGGAGGCAAAGAAGGAGGGATACACCTGTCTGGTAGATCCGGAATGTGAATTTTTCCTTTTTCATACAGATGATAACGGAGTTCCGACTACTGTAACACATGAAAAGGCCGGATATCTGGATGTCAGTCCTGTGGATCTGGGTGAAAACGCAAGACGTGATATTGTATTAAATCTAGAAGACATGGGGATTGAGGTAGAATCTTCTCACCATGAAACTGCTCCTGCACAGCACGAAGTAGATTTCAAATACGGTGAAGTCCGTACGATTGCAGACCGGATCATGTCATTTAAGATGACGGTCCGTACCATTGCCAAACGCCATGGACTTCATGCGACATTTATGCCGAAACCAAGGGCAGAAGTAAACGGCTCCGGAATGCACATTCATTTCTCCTTATTTAAAGATGGAAGAAATGTATTCGTCAATCCGGGAAATCCACAGGAATTAAGCGAAGAAGCTTATTACTTCGTAGGAGGTCTTCTGGCTCACAGCAAAGAGATGGCACTGATCACCAATCCTATCGTAAATTCCTACAAACGTCTGGTTCCGGGCTATGAAGCACCGACAGAACTGACATGGACAAAGAACAACCAGAATTCACTGGTAAGAATTCCGGGATCCAGAGGTATGGAGACAAGGATCGAACTGAGAAGTCCGGATGCAGCAGCAAATCCGTATCTGGTATTTGCAGTATGTCTGGCAGCAGGACTGGATGGAATCAATAAGAAGATTTATCCGACTAAGTCCTCCAGCAGAGAGTTATCCGAAACAGACCAGAAAACAATGAAGATTGAAAATCTTCCGGGAAATTTGAACGAAGCAATTGATTACTTCGAACAGAGTGACTGGATCAAAGAAGTACTTGGAACAGAATTTTGTAAAGAATACGCAGCAGCCAAGAAAAAAGAATGGCTTCGCTATACAAGAGAAATTTCAGCCTGGGAAATCGAGGAATACTTATACAGAATTTAACCGAATCAAACAAGTCCCCTGTAGAAATTGTAAAAGGCAATAAGCAGTGGGTGGGGACTTGTTTGTATCAGGAGGAGCGAAGCTCCTTCTGATAAACTGCGAAGCAGTTATTCGGTTATGAGCAAGTAGCGAAGCGGATTGCGAACATCCGCTTGATCAAAATCAAACAAGTCCCCTGCGGAGGTTGTAAAAAGTAATAAGCAGTGGACGGAAACTCAGGTTGTAACAGAAATAGGAGTGGCAGAGTTATGAGCAGTAGCATTGTGATTGCGTTACCGAAAATTGAAGACGCAAAGAAAATCCGCACAATACTTAACAGACATGGGCTCACAGTAGCCTCTGTCTGCAGCTCTGTCTCTAATGCGCTGGCCAGTATCTCAGAGCTTGACAGTGGTGTTCTGATATGTGGGTATAAGCTGACAGATGCCTATTATAAAGACGCTCTCGATAACCTGCCACAGTATTTTGAAATGTTGCTTCTGGCTTCTCAGCGTATTATAGATGAAGCACCGAATTCCGTCAGCACTGTACAGATGCCGATGAAAGCAAGCGTACTGATAGATACGGTCAATGACATGCTCTATCATCTGGAACGCCGGATCAAAAAAGAAAAAAAGAAACCAAAGCCCAGATCAGAAAAAGAACAGAATTATATCTCGAATGCCAAACGCCTTCTGATGGAAAAAAACCAGATGACAGAAGAGGAAGCATACAGACATATCCAGAAATGCAGTATGGATTCTGGTACTAATATGGTAGAAACTGCACAGATGCTGCTTATGCTGATGTATGATGAGATTTGATTTATCGTATGTACTAAATAAAACATCTGAAAATAATCGGAAAAATTTTGTAAAAAATGACGATATTATTTTGACAGAATATGTGGTAATATACAGAATATATTTTTGTTCATATCAAGTTAGAGGCAAAATATATTTTGACCCTAACATCATATTATATATAGAAAGAACACAAACAAACATAAAATAGATAATAACAGGAAGAATGATTACAAAGGCGTAATCAGAGAGTCCAGGGGATAAGTGTCTCCGGATTTTCTGATTACGCCTTTTTGATATTCCAGGGGTTTAAGCCAAAAAGTCGTTGTGCTTGCACGAAAAGCCTTTTGAACTTGAAACCAGTGAAGATATCACAAAGGTTTTCAGAAATGAAGAAATGGAGGATGAGGAAATGGAATTTATGGATGGAACATGGAAAAAAGAAATCAATACCTGGGAGGAACTCGTAGGTAATAATCTCCTGAACCAGGAAGCCGTAATCGAAGGCGCTGTTCACAGTATCCGTAATATGGGTGATGTGGCATTTATCATTCTTAGAAGAAGGGAAGGCTTATTCCAGACAGTCTATGAAAATGAAATGGCAAATGTTTCCATTCATGAATTGAAGGAAGCAATGACGATCAGGGTGAAAGGAATCCTGCATGAAGAGGAGAGAGCACCCCACGGAAGAGAGCTTCGTATTCGTCATATTGATATTTTATCAACACCGGCAGAGCCACTTCCAATGGCAATCGACAAATGGAAATTGAACACTTCCCTGGAAGCGAAATTAAACTACAGACCGATTTCCCTGAGAAACATTCAGGAGCGTTCCAAATTTAAAATCCAGGAGGCACTGACAAAGGCATTTCGTGATTATCTCTACGGACAGGGATTCACAGAAATCCATACTCCGAAGATCGGAGCCAGAGGAGCAGAGGGTGGGGCAAACCTTTTCAAATTCAGCTACTTCCACAAACCTGCAGTACTTGCGCAGAGCCCACAGTTCTACAAACAGATGATGGTTGGCGTATTTGACAGAGTATTTGAGACAGGCCCCGTATTCCGGGCTGAGAAACATAATACCAAACGTCACTTAAATGAATACACCAGTCTGGACTTCGAGATGGGATATATTGACAGCTTCGAAGAAATTATGGCAATGGAAACAGGATTCCTCCAGTATGCCATGAACCTTCTGAAAACAGAATATGCAAAAGAAGTACAGATTTTGAAGCTTGAGATCCCGGATGTATCCAAAATCCCGGCAGTCCGTTTCGATGTAGCCAAGGAACTGGTATCACAGAAATATAACCGTAAGATCAGAAATCCATTCGATCTGGAGCCGGAAGAAGAAGCACTGATCGGACAGTATTTCAAAGAAGAATATGGCTCAGATTTCGTATTTGTCACACATTATCCGTCAAAGAAACGTCCATTCTATGCAATGGATGATCCGGAAGACGCAAGATTTACCTTAAGCTTTGACCTGTTATTCAAAGGCCTTGAGATCACAACAGGTGGACAGCGTATCCATGATTACAACATGCTGGTACAGAAAATTGAAGACAGAGGTATGACGCAGGAAGGCATGGAACAGTATCTGGATACCTTCAAACATGGTATGCCGCCTCACGGTGGACTGGGAATCGGTCTGGAACGTCTGACCATGCAGCTTATCGGTGAAGAGAATGTTCGTGAAACCTGTCTCTTCCCGCGAGATATGAACCGTCTGGAACCGTAAATAAGTCAGAAACTTGGAAAGCTGTCTATATATTGACCGGAAACGGCAGGTTGATTCCGGGCAGAAAGAAATAAAAGCAATATAGAATGTTACAGGCAGTATATATAAGGAGAAAATCATGGCAAAGATCATAGATGATGAAACAATGGAAAATGTCTGCATCCTGGCCAAGCTTTCCCTCTCGGAAGAAGAAAAGGAAAAAGCAAAAGCTGAAATGCAGAAAATGCTTGATTATGTAGAGAAACTGGATGAACTGGATACATCGGAAGTAGAGCCTATGTCCCATATTTTCCAGGACGAAAACGTATTTCGTGAGGACGTTGTCACAAACGGAGACAACAAAGAAGCAATGCTGGCAAATGCACCGAAGGCAAAAGAAGGACAGTATCAGGTTCCGAAAACCATAGGATAGGAGACAGGACAATGGAGTTGGAAAAATTAACAGCCCTGCAGCTTGGGGAAAAAATAAAACAGCGTCAGGTCAGCGTCCTGGATGGAGTAAAAACTGTTTTCGAACAGATAGAGAAACAGGATTCAGAAGTACACGCTTATCTTGACACATACAAAGAAGAAGCATACAAACGTGCAGAAGAAGTACAGAAAGGTATCGAGGACGGCACTTACACCAGTCCTCTTGCCGGTGTACCGATTGCGATCAAAGATAATATCTGTATTAATGGAAAGAAAACTACCTGTGCATCAAAAATTCTTGAGAATTTTGTGCCTCAGTATAATGCAGAAGTCATTGATCGTCTGGAAAAAGCCGGACTGGTCATTATCGGAAAAACAAACATGGATGAATTTGCCATGGGAAGTACCACAGAGACTTCCGCTTACGGCATCACCAGAAATCCATGGAATCTGGAACACGTACCAGGCGGTTCTTCAGGTGGTTCCTGTGCTGCAGTGGCAGCAGGAGAAACTTATCTGGCACTTGGTTCAGATACAGGCGGATCTATCCGTCAGCCAAGTTCCTACTGTGGTGTAACCGGAATTAAACCAACCTATGGAACAGTATCCCGTTATGGTCTTGTAGCTTATGCATCTTCCCTGGATCAAATCGGACCTGTAGGAAAAGACGTATCTGACTGTGCAGCTCTTCTGGAGATCATCGCAGGACATGATACAAAAGACAGCACATCCATGAAAAGAGAAGATCTTCAGTTCTCCAAAGAACTGACAGGAGATATCAAGGGGATGAAATTCGGAGTTCCTGAAGAATATCTGGCAGAGGGACTTGATCCGGAAGTAAAAGCATCTTTTATGGGTGTTCTTGATACGCTGAAAGAACTGGGAGCAGAAGTAGAATTCTTCTCTATCAAAACCATGGAATACATGATTCCGGCTTATTATATTATCGCCAGTGCAGAAGCAAGTTCCAACCTGGAACGTTTCGATGGAGTGAAGTACGGTTTCCGTGCAGCAGAATATGAAGGTCTTCACGACATGTACAAAAAGACCAGAACAGCAGGTTTCGGTGAGGAAGTAAAACGCCGTATCATGCTTGGTTCCTTCGTGTTAAGCTCCGGTTATTATGATGCATACTATCTGAAGGCACTCCGCACAAAAGCCCTGATCAAGAAAGAATTTGACCAGGCATTTGGCAAATATGATGTGCTCCTTGCACCTGCATCTCCATTTACAGCACCGAAGATCGGTGAAAGCTTAAAAGATCCCCTTGCCATGTATCTTGGAGATATCTACACAGTAGCAGTCAATCTCTGCGGTCTTCCGGGAATTACAGTTCCATGCGGAAAAGACAGCAAAGGTCTCCCAATCGGTATCCAGATGATCGGGGACTGCTTCATGGAAAAGAAAATCCTGCGTGCAGCACACGCCTATGAAACCAGCCGCGGCTCCTTTGCCGTGCCAGGAGAAGGAGGCACCAGATAATGAAACAGTACGAAACAGTCATAGGACTTGAAGTCCATGTAGAACTTGCAACAAAAACAAAAATTTTCTGCGGATGCTCCACTGAATTCGGAGGAGCACCCAATACACATACATGTCCGGTCTGCACAGGTATGCCTGGTTCCCTGCCTGTATTAAATAAGAAAGTAGTAGAGTTTGCCCTGAAAGCAGGTCTTGCAGCAAACTGCCAGATCCACCAGTACTGCAAATTTGACCGTAAGAACTATTTCTATCCGGACAACCCACAGAACTATCAGATCTCTCAGTTATATCTGCCAATCTGTCATGACGGATGGGTAGAGATTGAAACCTCTGCAGGCAAAAAGAAAATTCGCATCCATGAAATGCATATGGAAGAGGATGCAGGTAAACTGATTCATGATGAATGGGAAGACTGCTCTCTGGTAGACTATAACCGAAGCGGTGTCCCGTTGATCGAGATCGTATCCGAGCCGGATATGAGAAGTTCTGAGGAAGTAATCGCCTATCTTGAAAAACTCCGTTGTATGATGCAGTATCTGGGTGTATCAGACTGTAAGCTTCAGGAAGGCTCCATGCGTGCAGACGTTAACCTTTCTGTCCGTGAAGTGGGAGCAGAAGAATTCGGTACCAGAACAGAGATGAAGAACCTGAACTCTTTCAAAGCCATTGCCAGAGCAATCGAAGGCGAAAGAGAACGTCAGATCGAACTGATCGAAGAAGGCAAGGCAGTTACACAGGAGACACGCCGTTGGGATGACAACAAAGAATATTCTTACGCCATGCGTTCCAAGGAAGATGCCAAAGACTACAGATATTTCCCTGATCCAGATCTGCCTCCAATCCATATCTCTGATGCATGGATTAAAAAGATCAAAGCAGAACAGCCGGAGCTTCGCGAAGTGAAACAGGCCCGTTATCAGGAAGAGTACGGACTTCCGGCATACGATGCGGGAATCCTTACAGAATCCCGCCATCTTGCAGGTCTTTTTGAAGAAACAGCAGCAATCTACGGAAATGCAAAGAAAACAGCAAACTGGTTTATGGGTGAGGTACTCCGTCTGACGAAAGATAAAGCTATGGATCCGGAACAGGTATCTTTCTCACCGAAGCATCTTGCAGATCTTCTGGTAATGGTAGAAAAATCCGAAGTCAGCCCTCAGAATGCCAAAAAAGTCTTTGAGAAAGTCTTTGAGGAAGACATTGATCCTGTAGCCTACATTGAGGAACATGGTCTGAAGATTGTAGAAGACACAGGACTTCTGGAAGAAACCATCAACAGGATCCTGGATGCTAACCCAGGACCACTTTCAGAACTTCTGGGAGGTAAAGATAAAGTCATGGGCTTCTTTGTAGGTCAGATCATGAAAGAGATGAAAGGCAAGGCAAATCCTGCAAGCGCTCGTGAGACGCTTATGAAAGAAATAGAGAAGCGCAAATAAAATAAATCACCCCGGACATTATGCCCGGGGTAAAAATGTTAACATATTACCAGTGAACAGTAATGTTAATATTAAAAATTATTCTCAGAAAACACTTTGAGACTTTACATTATTAAATAATTAAGTATAATAAAATTCGAATAAAACATATTTGAAGAAAAGACACAAATAGAAATGGAAAGGCAAAGCAGCAGCCTGTTGTAGACAGGTATATAAAAACTGCGAAACATGCCAGGGAGGAAATCAAACATGGTAACAGTAAACCACAACTATCTGAAATTACCGGGAAGCTATCTGTTTTCCACAATTGCAAAAAAAGTAAAAGCATATAAAGAAGCCAACCCACAGGCAAACGTGATCTCACTGGGAATCGGTGATGTAACCCAGCCTCTGGCTCCGGCGATCATTGAGGCACTTCATAAATCTGTAGATGAAATGGGTGATGCAGCTACATTTCATGGTTATGCACCTGATCTTGGTTATGAATTCTTAAGATCTGCCATTGCAAAGAATGACTACAAAGACAGAGGCTGTGACATTAAAGCAGACGAAATCTTTGTATCTGACGGTGCAAAGAGCGATTCGGGAAATATCCAGGAAATATTCGGACTGGATAACAAGATTGCAGTGTGCGACCCTGTATACCCAGTATATGTAGATACAAACGTAATGGCAGGTCGTACAGGAGAATACAACAAAGAACGTGGCAACTTTGATAACGTAATCTATATGCCATGTACAGCATCCAACGGCTTCCTTCCGGAATTCCCGGAAGAAGTACCGGATCTTATCTACCTTTGCTTCCCGAACAACCCGACCGGTGGTGCGATCACCAAACCGCAGCTTCAGGAATGGGTAGACTATGCAAATAAAAACGGTTCCGTCATTATCTATGATGCAGCATACGAAGCATACATTTCCGAAGAAGATGTACCCCACAGTATTTATGAGTGCGAAGGAGCAAGAACCTGCGCCATCGAACTGCGCAGCTTCTCCAAAAATGCAGGTTTCACAGGTGTTCGCCTCGGCTTTACAGTTGTACCAAAGGATCTGGTTCGTGACGGCGTAGATCTCCACAGTCTCTGGGCAAGACGCCATGGCACAAAATTCAACGGTGCTCCATACATCGTACAGCGTGCAGGAGAAGCTGTATACTCTCCTGAAGGAAAAGCACAGCTGAAAGAACAGGTAGGTTACTACATGAGCAACGCCAAAGCCATCTACGAAGGTCTGGCATCAGCAGGCTATTCCGTATCCGGTGGCGTAAATGCTCCATATATCTGGCTGAAAACACCTGATAAGATGACTTCCTGGGAGTTCTTTGACTATCTCCTTGAAAAAGCCAACATCGTAGGAACTCCAGGCTCAGGATTCGGTGCTCATGGTGAGGGATTCTTCCGTCTCACTGCGTTTGGAACACATGAGAATACACTGGAAGCAATTGAACGAATTAAGAATCTGTAAGCAGCTTCCTGATAGGGACGAGTGGGATTATAATTTCGCAAAATTTAACCGAATCAAGTAAGTTCCCTGTGGAGCAGTTATTCGGTGTAGAGCTGCGTAGCGAAGCGGATGATTTTATCCACCTGACTATGAAAATGAAAAACGGCAGGACGAAAATCCTTGAAAATCAAGGGTTTCGGACCTGTCGTTTCTATTTTATAAAAATATATATGGAATTTGATTACTATTTAAGTATTAATGTTGTTTTCTGAGATAATCTGTCGAATTTGTTCCTTTGCAACTGCCATAAAAATACTCCTTTTCGATAAAAATTGTCATATCTGAATTCTTACCAAAAAGGAGCCATTTCTTACCAAAAACACAAACTATTTTACACTACCGTTCTGTGCTATAAAAATGAGCAAACGGATATCCTTCTTATGCCACCACACATGAAGAAAATTAACATAAAACCTCGTATCAAAATAATAATACAGGATTCGATGCTTCTTACGTAAAATCAGATAATATAAGGTTTTCAAGGACTTGTCAAAACATCAGTTCTGTGGAACAACTATATTTCTACATTCGCAAAAATGCTGATATTGTAAGGATTTCAAGTACAGTCTGAAAACTTTGTCCGACACTTTAGTCTAAATGCATTATTCAGAATATGCGGAGATACATCTCATTCCACTACCGCCAAAATAAAAAACATCTTCCTTGGGATTACTGCTTTTTTGAACAATTTTTATATCTGAAATACCGCTTGTAAGACTGAGTTTTATAAAAAACCTTACCATTTATAGCAAAATTTCACAGAAAAACGCACCCTTTTGCAACGTTTTTTGTTGCTAAGAGTGCGTTACATCAGCATATTAAATTCACAATGTCCTTTCGTATACCCAACTCGGCAAAATTTTGCTAGTGTCTAATAATTAACATTATGGATTTCTTGATTGCTTCTGGGCAGTCATGATGATTAATTAATAGATGTGCAGGAGTTGTATGTTATTGGGAGTTCGAAAATACAACCCCAATTTAAAGAATATTAAACACTTCCAAAAAGCATTGTAACATTCTTTTTGTAGCATTTCCTGCAGTATCCATTCTTTCTTTAGCTTCTTTTATTATTTCTGGATGCATTTTTATATATGAATGTCCCATTTCATTATCAAATGAACGCAATGTATCAATACACATTTCTAGTAATTCATCATCCTTTGTATGAAGCAATTTACCTATTATCTCTAGTTCCTCTTGGATTATTTGATTATCAAGACAATATACTAATTTTTTTTTCCATTCTAAGTCTTTATTCAATATATCATTAGAAAGCTTTTCCCAATCATCCTTTGAAAAATCATTCATAATACTTTGTGCAATAAGAAATCCATCATCGTACCATGAATCAACTGTTGATTCCTCTGATAATAAATTATCTAACTCTCTATACATACAATCACCTCTTTCTTAAAATCCTGATGGTTTTGGTGCATTAATTTTTCCAGTTGGATATCCAGATATTACATCATTTCCAAGTTTTATTACATCAACTTCAACACCATCAACAATTTTTCTATGCCATGTTGCCCCATCTCTTCCACGAACTGAGATGAAAGGAGAATCTCCAACCTCTTTTATAGTATCAATAATCTTTGAATCACTCCATGAATCTGGAAAAACAGTACTTTTCTTAATTTTAGAAATACTGCCATCTTGTAAATCTTTTACAAACTTTATATTTCTAGTTCCATCTGCATTGACTGACAGTTCTTCCACTGCAAATAAATCATTGCTATTATTAATCTGGGGAGAATGTCCTCCTATCACCTCATTTTTAACAGGGCTTTTTCTTTGTCCTTCTAATATTTTTTTCTCCATTTCGGGACTAATTTGAGTTGAATATTTACCACTCTCAAGCAAATCACCTGCATTCCTTAAATCCCATACATCCTCATATTCAACCTTCTGGGATACCAGCAATGCATCTGCCTTTTCCACTCCTGCCAGCTCGGCACTTGTCAATCCTTCTCTGCTTCCATTCGCCAGAAAATCCAGATACTTCAAAATGAATACACATCCCATTTAACATATCTTTTGGGGTTTCATTTTCATCAATATGTAAATCAAAATCCATTTTGCATATTTTTTAATTCATCCCTTAATTTATACTTAAATTCGCTATGTTCGTCCATATACCCAACCCGACAAAATTTCGCTATTGTCAATTAATTAACATCATGGATTCTTAATTACTTCGCAACAACCATGATGGTTAATTAATAGACGTGTAGGAGTTGTAGGTTGTTGGATGTCCGAAAGTATAACCATAATAAATTTCATTTTTTCTAATACGAAGTCATAATTAAATATTATATTATTTTCATTCTCAAAATCTACTAAACTATCTCACTTGCTTTTTTATCTTCCTCTGCTATCCATGACAAAAAAGCTACATCTCCGCCGCCCATTTTTACAACTCGTTCCTTATGCATCATAACACCATAATCATGGTCTTCATCCCAACTACAGATAAAATGAAAACCCAAATATGCCATCCCATCATTTTCAACATCTAAAATATAAACACGCTTTGGTTCCATTATTTCTTTAAATTCTTGTATATTATCAACATTAGGCATATATTCATCCAATTCCTCATCTTCATATCCATATTCTTCTTGCATAATAGGATACTCCACTAATAATGCATTTAATATAATTTGTAATAATTTTTCCTGATTAGTTACAAGATATTCATATGCGAATTTATGTCTTGAATTAAGCGACTCTATTAACTTATCCCCTCCAATGTTTAAATCAATATCCATTTCCTTATTAAAAAAATTGTTCCACGAATCCAAAGTTACATTCCCGCTCCAAATTCCATTTACTTGTTTTACATTTGGTATTAACATATTTTTCCTTCATTACTAAATTTGACTCCACTTGGATATTTTGTTGCCAAATCTCCACTTAATTCATAGGTTTTGCCTGCATACTTTTTATTTATTATTCTTATCCCATCTAAATCTGAACCACTACCACTCTGGTCTCAAGCAAATCACCTGCATTCCTTAAATCCCATACATCCTCATATTCAACCTTCTGGGATACCAGCAATGCATCTGCCTTTTCCACTCCTGCCAGCTCGGCACTTG
>ENA-ORTT01000553-ORTT01000553.1-human-gut-metagenome-genome-assembly--contig:-NODE-553-length-47811-cov-8.869608_pt1 | contig 47811 bp, 16 predicted proteins | sample MGYA00242074_ERZ509197 | MGnify/ENA primary metagenome ERZ509197 (study PRJEB26280, sample SAMEA2338789) | human gut metagenome | biome: human gut; feature: human-associated habitat; material: faeces...
AGATTTTCTTTTTGAATGAAATGAAAAGACATTAAATAAAATTTAAGTATTATAGTTGGAGCCAGAGCATCAACATCATAATTATTTCTTACCAAACTTACAACTAGATAACAAAAATAGCCTCTTAATTCATTTAAGAGACTATTTTTCTACGTAGTTGTCCATATTAGTTTTTTTTTAGCATTTTTTAATTCATCATAGTATTTTGCTATCAATTCATCTAATTCTATGCTTAATTTATATGTAATATTATAATCATCGCCTTGTTCAATACTCTTATTTAATTTATCCCTCAATTTACAAATTTCATCATTTAACATACTAATCTCTCCTTTTTATTTGATTATCTTTCGTATATCTATAAATTAACACATTATTTTTCTCAAGTCAAGTATTTTCAAGGCATTCTGGGAACTTTCGTATGACATTTTATTTCTTTTTTCGACACGATATTTTATTAAAAAACGGTATTGTTTTATTTTCTTAACCAACACCGTTTTTATTACATTTTTCACAAACTTAAATTTTTGTTGTTTTTTAACTTTTTACAATAGAAAGTACCATTTTTTCCTCTTTAAATACATCATTTAACACTTGATTTAAATATTCTACATTTATCCCTTCTATTTCCTCTATATAATCAAAAGAATTAATTCCTTTAAAATAGTCTGCTAAGAACATTCTTGCTATGTCCTGTACATCATTGTATTCTTTTACATATCCTCCATAAATCATTTTCTTTATTCGTTGAAAATCTCCCTTAGCTATTCCTTTTTTCTTCATTTCTTTTACTTTTTCTTTAAATTCATTATATAAAGTTTCTGGTTCCTTCGATTGACCTGTTATCAAAACATGTGCATAGGTTTTTCCAAATTCATAATCTAAACTTGGCTGTCCATGTATTATCCCTTTATTATATAATTTTTTGTATAATTCTGAACTTTTTCCAATTAAAAGGTTTAACAAAATTTCTATAGAAATATGTTTTTTTACTATTTCTTTTGAATTTTCCATAGATTTTTTATTAATCATGTCTTTAATTCCTATTGTATAAAGCGGTTGGCTTACTTCTAATCTTTGTTCAATAAGCTCTTGGACTATTGTCTCTGGTTCCTCTGGATAAATTCTTTTAATTTCTCCTTGATTCTGATTCTCTATAAGACGTTTTTTTACTTCACCTATTATTTTCTCTGGTTCAAAATCACCTGATATAACTAAAACCATATTAGATGGATTATAAAAAGTTTTATAACATTTATATAAAATTTCCTTGTTTATTTTTCCAATTGTTTCTATCGTTCCTGTAATATCTATTTTTATTGGATTATTATGATACATTGCTTGCATCGCATTTAAATATACTCTCCAATCTGGATAATCATCATACATCATAATCTCTTGTCCAATAATTCCCTTTTCTTTCTCAACATTTTCATCTGTAAAATATGGATGCTGCACATAATCCATTAATTCATCCATTGCAGGATAAAAATTATCCGTACTTTCAAACAAATAGGCAGTATGATCGTTAGTTGTATAAGCATTTGCATTTACTCCTAATGCAGTTAATACATCTAAACTATTTGTTCCATTTTCTTGTTCAAATAATTTATGTTCTAAAAAATGTGCTACTCCATTTGGCACTTTAGTTTTTTCCTCTTCTCCTGGAACAATAAATTCACTATCATTCGAACCATAATTAGTTCCCCAAATCATATATTTTTTTTGAATTCCTGGTTTAGGAATAACCATAACAGTCAATCCATTTTCTAATTTTTCTATATAAAGTTTTTCCTTAACCTTTAAATTTTCAATTACTTGCATCTTTATCTCCTTTCTATTTATTGACTCATTATAATCTAATCCTTTAAGAAATATATTGTATTAATACTTACTTTTCTTGCTATATTTATAACATCTTCTTTTTGGATTTTCTCAATTTTTTTAATATATTCTTCTGTAGAAACTCTTGTGTTTGTTAATTCTTGACCAAAATAATAACTAATTTGAGTATCTTGTTCATCATCTATCGTCTTAATAGTTGCTAGAATTCCTTTCTTAGCATTTGCAATATCTTCTTCTGTAAAATCACCTTGTTTCATATCTTCAATTTGTTGTTTTATTAAATCTAATGCTTTTTGATAATTTGAAATTTCAATTCCACAATTTACAAATATAATGTTTTTATGACGTAAATAGCTTGAACTCGCCACATAAGCTAAATGTGCCTTTTCTCTTACATTTTGAAACATTTTAGAATTTGCTGTTCCTCCTAATATACTGTTATATATAACTGTATCATATTTTAATTCTTCATTATCGATGTTAACATCTAATCCTAATATAAGTTTTCCTTGTGTTACTTCCATAGATTCTGTAACAATATTTTCTTTTTCTTTAATTTCATTGTTATCTATTTTAGGAATATTATAATTTGGCTTTCTTCCTTCTAATTTTTTTATATTTTCATTATTTTCTATCAATGTATCTGTATTTTCTTTTATATTTCCTGACACAAATATGTCTATTTTACAAGAATTAATTAAGTTTTTATAATATAAGTATAGTTCTTTTTCATCTATATTATTTAAGTCCTCTACATATCCAAATTTATATAACCCAAATGCTTTTTCTCCATACATTTCTTCAATACATCTGTCAATTGCATATCTGGCTTTATTATCTATTTTCCCAACTATTTTTTGTTTTAAATTTTCTTTTTCTTGTTCTATATATTCCTTCTTAAATCCTTCACCTTCTGTATAAGGATCAAATACAATTTCAAGTAATTTTTGTATAGCTTTTTTTAACATTTCATCATTATTTTGTGGTAAAAAATCATCATTAATTACTTCTATATAAAATTTTAAAACTTGATTATCTCCTGTTTTATCCAATCCGCAATCAAAGCTTGCTCCATACATTTCTTCCATTTGCTTGCTAATTTCTTCTTGAGTTGACATATTTTTACTACCTCTTCTTAAAAGCATTGAGATTAATGCATTTTTTGTAACTGTTTTCCTATTTAATTCTGTTGTTAAAAAAACTGCTAACAAATTTGTTTTAAATTTATTAGTATTTATAGTATGAATTTTAATTCCCTGCTTTAATTCATTTTCTTTATATTTCATCTAAATTCCTCCTTCTTTATTTTATTATACACATTTTTTAAATTTATAATTCTTTTAAATAATAATATATTTTTTAAAACAAAAATTGGAAGTTAAAAAGTGTATATTTATAATACCCCATTATACTTCCAATCCCTAATTTTCTAATTAAATTTTCTTTTTCTAGCTGCTTCTGATTTTTTCTTTCTCCTTACACTAGGTTTTTCATAATGCTCTCTTTTACGAACTTCTTGTAAAACTCCATTTCTTGCACATTGTCTTTTAAATCTTTTTAAAGCATCTTCTATATTACCATTATTAACTTTTATCTCTGACATTTATATTCCCCTCCTTCCGGTCCATACGAAACTGTATGTGGGATAACCCTTATAACGATATCCATTATAACCTAAATTGGCATAACTTGTCAATAGTTAAAATTCAAATAATACAGCTTTATTTTCTTTTAATGATTTCTTAACATCTATAATCCTTTGATTACTAGATCCTCTGAACCTTAACTTTATATCCTTTTTGTCTTCTTCGAATTTTCCATCTACTAAAACATCTATATATGATAGAATTTCTGGTGTTTCTTTCCAATTATTATACATTTTTCCCATAATATCTGTTTCAAAGGTATAACCTGAATAACACCAAATGTTTTTGTCCGGGAATTTTTCTTTTACTCTCTTTAAAAGTGGTAATAATCCTTGTTGATTTACATGTTCTAGTGGTTCTCCTCCTAATACTGATAAACCTGAAACATAAGAATGATCTAATTCTTTTATAACTCTATTAATTTCATTTTCTGTAAATTCATTTCCATAATTAAAATCCCATGCTTCACTATTAAAACAATTTTTACAATGATGTGTACATCCACTTACAAAAACTGAAACTCTAACACCTAAGCCATTTGCAATATCAGCTTTCTTTATATCAGCATAATGCATATTATATCATCTTCTTTCTAATAACTAGTTTAAGAAAGGTAATAAACTTTTCACAAAACCATTTGTTGCTGGAATAAACCATAATACAACAATTAATATTCCTACAATTAGTATAGTTAATCCACCTGCAATAAAATCCTCTTTTTGTAATTTTCTTTTTTCTCTTTTAGGCATATTCTTAAAAGTAACTGAAACTAAATCAACTAAACTCATAAAAGTTCCTACATTATGTGTGGGCATTTGTTCTTGATCATAATCTTCTTTTCTATTTTTCTTTTTAGTATCAGCTTTATAATTTGTATTTTTTTCTTTTTGTTTATAAACCCTTTGATTATATATATCTTCCTCATTTTGTAATTCTTTATCATATTGTTCTCTTAAAAAGCCATCAGAAAGTATTTTATATGCTTCATTTATATTTCTTATCTTTTCTTCTGCCTTTTCTCTTTCTACTCCTACATATAAATCTGGATGATACTTTTTTATTAATACTTGATGAGCTTTTTTTATTACTTCTTCTGATGCCCTAGGATTTACTTCTAATATTTCATAATAATTTTTCATTAGCTTACCTATTTAATGTACCTTTCCTTTATTATTATTCATATTTTATACTAAAAAAATGAAAATAGCAATATAAAATTGCTACTTTCATTTTTTATTTTTTGTATTATACAAATTCTTTACAATTATTCTTTTCCAAAAATCGCTTCAAATTCATCTGCTTCAATTTTTTCTTTTTCTAAAAGAATACCAGCAACTTGATGCAACTTATCTATATTATCAGATAATATTTGTTTTGCTCTATTATATCCTGTATCTACTATTCTTTTTGTTTCCTCATCTATAATAGCTGCTGTTTCTTCTGAATACTCTCTACCTTGAGCAATATCTCTACCTAAAAATACTTGTTCCTGATTAGAACCTAGCATTAAAGCTCCTATTCTATCACTCATTCCATATTTTGTTACCATACTTCTAGCAATTCCTGTTGCTCTCTCAATATCATTACTTGCTCCTGTTGAAATATCATTTAAAATTAATGCTTCTGCAACTCTACCACCAAGTAGTGAAACAATATTTTCTTCCATTTCTGTTTTTGACATAAATGATTTATCTTCTGTTGGACGATACATTGTATATCCTCCAGCCATACCTCTTGGTACAATTGATATTTGATGTACTGGGTCTTGTGTCTCTAGATAATGACTTACAACTGCATGACCAGCTTCATGGTAAGCAACAAGTCTATTTTCTTTTTCACTTCTTACTTTTGTCTTCTTTTCAGGTCCCATAGTAACTTTTACCATAGCATCTTCAATTTCTTTCATTCCTATTTCATTTAAATTTCTTCTTGCTGCCAATAATGCTGCTTCGTTTAATACATTTTCTAAATCTGCTCCAGCAAATCCTGAAGTATTTTTTGCAATAACTTTTAAATCAACATCATCTGATAATCTTTTTCTTCTTGAATGTACTTCTAATATCTGTTCTCTTGCTTTTACATCTGGTAATCCTACTACAATTTGTCTGTCAAATCTTCCTGCTCTTAGAAGCGCTTTATCTAATACATCTGGTCTATTTGTTGCTGCTAATACAATAACACCTTCATTTTCTGTAAATCCATCCATTTCAACTAATAATTGATTCAATGTTTGCTCTCTTTCGTCATGACCTCCACCAAGTCCAGCTCCTCTTTGACGTCCAACAGCATCTATTTCATCAATAAATATTATACATGGTGCATTTTTCTTAGCTTGATCAAATAAATCTCTTACTCTTGAAGCACCAACACCAACAAACATCTCTACAAAATCAGAACCACTTATAATAAAGAATGGAACTCCTGCTTCTCCTGCTACTGCTTTTGCAAGCAATGTTTTACCTGTTCCTGGTTGACCAACAAGTAATACTCCTTTTGGAATCCTTGCTCCCATGTCTGTAAATTTCTTTGGATTTTTCAAAAATTGTACAATTTCTTCTAATTCTTCTTTTTCTTCATCAACACCTGCTACATCTTCAAATGTAATTTTATTTTTTTCTGCTGGTGTCATCATTCTTGCTCTATTTTTTCCAAAAGACATTGTTTTACTTCCTGGATTTCCGTTGTTTGCTCCACCCATCATGAAGAACCAGAAAATAAAAAATATAATTAACAATCCAAATGGTGTTAATAAGCTAAGTATTGTAATAAATATTGACTCTGATTTTTCCTCTAAAGTAAATGCTCCTTCTTTTAAAAAGTCCTCTGTATATGCCATAAAGCTCTGCATGTCTGGTATATTAACTTCTTTTCTGATTTTCTCATCTTTTAATTGCACAATGGCTTTTTTTCCATCTGATTCAACTTGAATTGACTCAACTTTACCACTATTAATATCTGCAATTAAATCTGAATATTTCAATTTTGAATCACTATTTTCTACAATAGATGATAATACCACTATAAATATAATTCCTATAATTAGCCACATTGCTAATGTTTTAATTCCGTTTTTCAAAATTATTCCTCCTTTGTCCTATTGAATACCTTTCTAATCTACTATAAACAAGAATTTTTTCATTCTGGTTAATTCCTTTGTTTTTTATAACACATAAAATTAGGTTTGTAAACTATTTTTTTATGACTTTTTTATTACAACCAAGCTACCTGCATAAGTTTTGTTACGGCTACTTATCTTTGGTCTAAAAAATAAATTTTATGATCTTTTACAAATACTTTTATATTTTTATTTGGAGTTAAATATTTGTTTCCAATATTATTATCACAAAGTTTTATAATATCATCCACATGTACTTTTTCAATTCCCTTTGTAGTACCAAAAATACTCATTATAGTATATAACACAAGCCTAGATTTTATTACTTTTTCTAATTTATTAAATTTTTTTAAATCTAAAACAATTTCTTCCTTACTTTCTGCTAATTTTAAATCTTCAAAATTTCTTTCTACTTGTTTTTCAATATATTCCTCTTCTTCCCCTACTAATTCAGATAGTCTATTTAATGTATTTATTATATTAGGATTAAACTCCTTTTTTATATACGGAATTAATATATTCCTGATTTTATTTCTTGTATATTCATTTTCAAAATTTGTTTTATCAATTCTAGGATCTAAATTTTTTTCTTTACAATAATTTTCAATCTCTGTACGTTCACACTCAATTAATGGTCTTATATATTTTTTTCTTTTTGGTTCTATACCCTTTAATCCTGTAATTCCACTACCTCTCATAAAATTCATGATTATTGTTTCAGCTTTATCATTTTTATTATGAGCAATAGCTATTTTATTTGAATTAGTATAATCTAGGATTTCATCAAAAAAATCATATCTTGCATTTCTTCCAGCTTCTTCTGTACTTATTTTATTAGTATTAGCAAGTTTTTTTACATCTATACTTTTTGAATAAAATTCAATGCCTTTTTCTTCACAAAATTTTTTAACAAAATTTTCATCTTCAATTGCTTCATCTCTAATCATATGATTTATATGTGCAACTACTATATTAAAATCTAATTCTATATCTTTTTCTATTCTTAACTCATTTAAAATATTAAGCATAGCTATGGAATCTGGTCCACCAGATACTCCTAATACTAGTTTATCTCCATTTTCTATTAAATTGTATTTTTTTATTGTTTTTAATACTTTATTCTTCATACTTTTTCTTCTCCACAAAAATAGGTAATATTTATAATTAATATTATCTATTTTACTATATTTTGCAATACTTTTCAAGAATAATTTAATTTATGGTTTGTATAAAATTTAATTTACTGATAAAAATATTTTTGATAGAATTAATTTTATTCTTTTTTGATTCACTTCATATCTATCAAATTAATATAAGGACAGAGCATATTTTTGCTCTGTCCTTGAATAATTGCTTCGGATATTTTTTATCAGTTTCCAAAAACATCTATATGTATTTTGTTGGATCTATGTCATTTCCATATCCACTTGCTTTTCTTATCTCAAAGTGTAGATGATGTCCTGTTGAATTTCCTACATTCTGATCTGTCTTAGGGTCTCCTCCTTCTAATCCTATTGTTTCTCCTTGTTTTACCTTTTGACCTTTTTGTACATCTATTTTTGATAAGTGTGCATAGAAACTATATATTGTTTCCCCATTCACAACATGTTTAATTTCTACACTATTACCAAATCCTTTTTGTACTCCTGCATAAGTTACTTCTCCATCTGCTATTGACAATACTTCTGCATGATGTGTTCCTGCTATATCTATTCCTGTGTGTTTTTTTACTTCTCCTGTTGTTGGATGTGTTCTTGTTCCATATGCAGATGTTATTGTATATTGTCCTTTTAATGGTTTTACAAAGATTTGTGATTGTCCTGTTGTACCCTTATTTTCTTCTACTACTGCCTTAGACTTAACTTCTGAGCTTAATGTTGATTCTGTTGAGTGTGTTACTATTGAATTTGCTGTTGTCGATGGATTTGGATCTACCCATTGTTCTGTTGTTTTTGTTTTTCCATAATTTTCTTTTAAGATGTTTCTGTCTAGTTTGTTTACTATGCCATCTTCATTTAAGTCATATTTTCCTTTTTCATCTTTGTTATCTTGTGTTATTTCTCCATAGTTTTCTATAATGTTTGTTAAATCTTCTATTTCTATTTCTCCATTTTCGTCTAGATCTCCTGCATAGATATAGATATCATTTATAGCAATCGTTTCTCCATCTTTTACTAATACATTTGTCAATCTATATTCTAAGTATGATGTTTTTGTTACTACTATGTCATATTCATCTGGTTTTAAGTCTAAAGTATAACTTCCATCTAGTTTTATCTCAATTTCTTTAATTAACTCTCTTGGATTATCTGCATCATTTTCGTTTCTCGTGTCTGATGTTTTATATACCTTTATTGTTGCTGTTTGATTTGCTTGATCTGATGCTTGTGTTATTACTTTTCCAGTTATTGCAGGTTGTCTCTTTTGTATTCTTACTATGTATTCTTTTTCTTCCCCTGCTCCATTTTTTACTGTTACAGTAACATCTGTTATGTTTTCTTTTAAACTTATATTTTTCTGATTTGATGGTGAATCATATGATGTCTCTCCATTTGTATCTTTTATTTTTACTTGTGATGTTTCTGTTGTTACTTCTGCCCATAATGAGCTGTTATCTTGGCTATTATCTACTTCTACTAAATACATTCCATCTTCTCCTTGAGTAACTTCTTCATCGTCTACTTTAATTTTCACTTTCAAATCTTCCAATATATCTGGTTCTTCTATTTCTTTTATTTTTAAAACATAATCTTTTTCTTGGTCTATTTCTCCATCAAACATTGCGGTTACTTTTATTGGTATTTCTTTGTCTGCTAGTGAGCAATTTGTATATATATTTTCTCCTTGGACACCTGTGTTTCCTTTTATGCTTACATATTCATCTGGATTACTTGCTATTGCTTTTATTTGAGCCTGTGTTGTTCCTTTCTCAACACCAATTTCAAATGTCTTATCATCTACCTTAGTCGCTAATCTTCCATCTAAATATACTTTTTCTAATCCTAAATTAGGTTGTGCTTTATGGATTGTTAATGTACTAGTTCTTATAGTTCCGTCTATTGCTGTTACTGTTATTGTTTTTACTATGTCTCCATTTGGTAGGATTACGTTTTCTTCTAATTGTCCTTGTTTTTCTTCTCCTCCCATTGTTACTTTTGCTAAAATATTTGATAATACTATTTTTACTTTTGCTATTTCTTCTGATGATTTTACAGTTACTTCATAGTTTCCACTTTCATCTTCAATTATGTGCTTATTATTTACTTCTAACCATTGTATTTTTGTATCATTTGATAAACGTACAAACATTATATTATATGTTTTTGTCACTGTTCCATCTTGTGATGTTATTACTAATGGTACTGTTATTGTTCCATTTGATAAATCTAGTGGTATTCTTTGTGACGTTTCTCCTATTGTTTCTTCTGTATCCCCTATTTTTATACTTGCAAATTCATTTTCTGGAACAACTCTTATTGTACTTGAATCTTTTGTTTTTCCAATTGATACTATGCATGTTGGTACTGAGTCTTTATCTGCAAATCTATCTGTGATTTCCTGTCCATCTACGTAGATATGTTCTGCATCTGCATTACTTGATTTTCTTAATAATTGTATTGTATATTCTTGCGTTCTTCCTGATTCTGCAATTGCTGCAAATGTTATATATACTTCCTCTTGGTCTTTTACAGATATGTTGTTTATTGATATGATTGGTGTTCCTGTTGTCTCTCCTGATGTTATTGTTGTATACATATTATTTGCTTCTATTGATAGACTCACTTGTTCTATATCTCTTGATAGATATTCTTTATATGTGTGTGTTTCGGCATTATAGTTTGTCACAACATTTTCACCGTTTTTTACAACTTTTATACTTACATCATCTGATATCAAGTTTATTTCTAATTCTTTTGTTATACTTTCTGTTTGTTCATCTTGTGCTTGTACATTAATATTTAATGTTATTTTTCTATTTCCGTCTTTAAATATTTCAGTTGATGTTGCTGGAGTTTGTTGCCATTCTGTTCCATCTCCGATTTGTATTTTTGCGTGTGATTCATTTGCTGTTACTTCTATTAGTGCTTGTTGTGTGTCTTTTCCCTTATCATATACTGTTGCTACATATTTTCCGTCTACTTCTGATATTACTTTGTTATCTACTTTTACTGTTTTTATGCTTGTGTCTGTTGATTTTTTTACAATTCTGATATGGTATTCAGCTGTTTCCCCATTTTCAGCTGTTACAGTGGCTGTTATTTCTGTTATTTCACTTGCTATGTCTACAGTTGTTGTTATTGTTTTTGTTTGTGTATTTCCTGCCATTTCTATTGTTGCTTCGTCATTGTTTGCTGTTACTTGGATTGTTGCTTGTGTATCATTTCTTTCAATGTATTTTGTGTAAGTATTTGTTGTTGTGTCTATTTCGTCTGCTGTTTCGTTGTTTATGTTTATGTTACAACTTGTGTCATCTGATTTTCTTTCTATTATTACATTGAATGTTTTTGTTACACTTTCGTCTTGTGATTTTATTGTTATTTGTATTATTGTTTTCTTTTCTTGACTTAGTGTTATTGTTCTTCTGCTTGCTCCTTGTTCAGCTTCATTGTCTCCTATTGTTACTTTGGCATATTCATTTGTTGCTTTTACATATATTCTTGCTGTTGTTGCGGTTTCTGTTGTTACTGCATAATATCCTTCTTCTGTTTCTATTGCGTCTTTTCCATCAACTTGGATTAGTTCTAAGTCTGCATTATTTGATTTGTATTTGATTGTTACAGAATATTCTTTTATTCTTGTTGGGTCATTTGGATCTTTTGCTTGGATTATTACTGTTGTTTCTTCTCCTGTTATTTGTATTTGTTCTATGTGTTCTTCTGCTGTTTTTTCTTCTCCATAAGTTCCTTCTACTCCTTGTTTTATTGCTATTAATGCTTTTGGATTTTTTGGTTTTACTTTTAGTGCTGATTGTGTTACATTTCTATCTATAAATATTTCGTAACTTCCGTTTTTTATTGTACATTCATTGTCATCTATTTTTACACTTTCTAATCCTAAGTCTGTTACTTTTTGTATTGTTACTTTATATTCTTTTGTTTCTCCGTTTTCTGCTTTTATAGTTATTGTTATTTCTTTTGTTTCTTCATCCATTGTTATTGTTGCATTTTGTGTGTTGTTTTCTGAATAGTCTCCATCTGCTATTTTTACGGTTGCATAGCTGCTTTCTGCTATTGCTGTTATATCAACATTTTCCATTGTGTCTGGTACTTTTACTAGATATGTGTTGTCAGATGTTTTTAGAATATCCCCATTTTCTATTCCTTTTACATCTATTGATTTTAGTTCTGCATTATTTGATGCTCTTATTATTGTTATTTCATAGTTTCCTATTGTTCCATCTTGTCCTGTTACTTGTACTGGTACACTTGTTGTTTCTTCTGTTGTTATTATTTCTTTTGTTGATTCTTTTGGTTCTGCTATACTTCCATCTATTGAGATTTGGGCTAATTCGTCTTTTGCAACTACTTTTAGATTTACACTTTCTTGATTTCCTATTCTTATTGTTCCTTTGTTATTCCTGTCTAATTCTATTACTTTTTCTTTTGTTTCTCCATTTTCTTCATAGTTGATTGTTATTGTTGCTCCAGTTTCATTTGGTAGTTTGTCTACTATTAATGTGTAATCTTTACTTGTTCCATCTTCTGCTTTTATTGTTATTGTGATTGTGTTTTCTAAGTCTGATGTTGTAACACTTGCTTTTTGTTCTTCTTGTGTTGGTGTTGTTCCATTTATACTTACTGTTGCATAACTATTATTTGCTATTGCGTCTATATTTACAGATGATGTTAAGTATTTCTTTGTTATATGATATTTTCCATCTGCATCTGTTTCAAGTGTTTCTCCATCTACTTTTAAAATTGCTAATTTGCAATCATCTGATTGATTTGTAACTATTAGTGTGTATTCTTGTGTTGTTCCGTCTTGTGCTGTTACTTTTATTTTTACTTGTACTTCTTCTGTGTCTTTTGCTATTGTTGCACTGGCTGTTCCTGTAACTTCTATATTGTTTTCTATTTGGACTTTTGCTTTTTCGTCTTCTGGTATTACATATAGTTCAAATAATGTGTCATTTTTGTTTACTCGTGTTTCATATTTGTTTACAGGTACTGCATTTGCTGCTTTTCCATTGACTTTTACACTTAATAAATTTACATTGTCTGGAAGCGCATGTATTATTAGTTTATATACTCTTGTTGTTCCATCTTCTGCTGTTACTGGTATATTTACTGTTAATGTTCTTCCTTCCATTTTTATTTCTCTGTAGGTTGCTCCTAATTCTTGTTCATTTGTGTTTATTCCTACTTTTGTTGTTAGTTCTTCTGCTATTGCTCCTATTGTTATTTTGCCTGCTTTTTTGTCTAAAGTATATTCATATGTGTCTTCTGATACACTACTTATTGTTGCTTCTTTTCCATCTACAGTTACTTTCTTTAAATTTGTATTACTATTTTCTGTGTAAATTTCTAGTGTGTATGTTGCTACTTCTCCATTTAGTGCTTTTACTAAAATTTCTACTTTTGTTGGTTCATTTTTCCCAATTTCTACCAATCTTGTGGATATCTTAGTTTCGTATTTTTCTCCATTTACACTTACTTTTGCTTGGTCATAACCTACTGTTCCTATTACATCTACTTCACTATATTTGTCTGAGATATTTACTTTAAAGTTGTTTGTTCCTGCTTCTCTTGTTGCTACTTTAGAAAATTCTTCGTTTCCTACTGTTACTGATAATAGTGAATTGTCTGCTGATGGTTTTCTTATTTTCAATATATATTCTTTTGTTTTTGTGCTGTCTTCTGGATCAGTTACAGTTATTCTATATGTTGTTTCTTCTTCTGCTATTTCTAATTCTTCTGTTGATATATGAACTTTAGCTTCTGTTTCCCCAATTTTTACTAAGTCATTATCATTAATAGTGATAGCAGTTACTGCTACTGTTTCAGCATTTTCACTTATGTATGCATTATATATATTTCCTATTGGCTCTATTTCTTGTCCATTTACTGTTAGTGAGAATATACCTTGTATTAACTCTGTTCCTTGTTTGTCTAATGTTAATGTGTATTCTTTTTCTCTTTCGTTTTCTCCTTCTCCTGCTCTTACGTAGATTTTTACTATTGTTTGTTCTTGGGTCGTTGCTACTACTTTTGTTGTAACTTGTGTTTCTTCTCCCAATTCATTTATTTCTGCTCTTGCTTTACTATATAAAGTTTTAGCCATTATTGTGCTATAATCTGCATCTGCTGGTATTGTTGCTTTATATGATGTATTTCCTATTTTTGTTGCTTCTTTTCCATCTACTGTTATTGTTTCTAATTGTGTTAGTGCATCTTCTTTATATATTGTTAATGTATATGTTACTTTGTCACCATTTTCTGATGTTACTTGAACTGGTATTGTTTTCTTTATAACAGTTGTCATATCAACTGTCTTTGTTGTTTCTTTTGTTTCTTCTATACTTGCATCTATACTTACTGTTGCTTTTGAATCACTTGCTACTGCATGTACCTCTGGCTTTGTTACAGTATCTTTTACAATTATTTCGTATTCTGTTGAACTTATTGATGTTGCTTGTACATTGTCTATTGTTAGACTTTCTAGGCTTGCATCATTTGACAATATGTTTATTGTTAATATGTAGTCTACTGTTTTTCCATTACTTGCTTTTACTTTAATTTTTTGTACTGTTGGATTTGTGTCTAATGGTATATCTTGTGTTAATGTTCCTCCTATTACATATGTTGTTCCTCCATCAATACTTATTTCATCTGCTGAATCTTTTGTTGTTATTTTTAAAGTTCCTGTTCCATCTAGATTTTTTTCTACAGACACTTCATATTTGTTTTCACCTGATACTTTTGCCTCTTTATTATTTACAGTAATACTTTGTATTCTTTGCTCATCTAATGGTTGTACTACTCTTAGTGCTGTTGCTTTTACTCCTGTTGCTTTATCTGTAGCTGTTATTGTAGCTGTTCCCATGTCTTGAGATGCTAATACACCATTATCTACTGTTACTACATCTGTATTACTTGATTTCCAATCATAATCTGTTAGTGCTCTTTCATTATGGTTAAATACATTGAATATATTAGCTACTATTTTTACTGTTTCTTGTTCTGGTTGTTTCATAGTTCTTGCATCTGGTACAATTTCAAAATTTCTGTCTCCTACTAATGTAAAGTCATAACTTTCATCATAAGTGCTGTTTCCTAATTGACCATATTCATTTGCTCCTGCTCCATATACAAATCCTTCTGTATCTATTACATAATTATCTTTATAGCCTGCTCCTACTGTCAAATATGTTTTTTCTTCTGCTATTCGTATTTTTTGTAATATTACACTTGCACTTGTTTCGCCTATTCCAGCTTGGCCTTTGCTATTATCCCCATATGTATAGCTTGCACCATATTTATCTAGTAATACTACACTTTCGTTTTTACCTGATATGTCTACCATTCCTGAGTTTATTACTGTTGTTTTTTGGGCATTAGCTTGTTTTGCATATTTTGTTGTTCTTTCTACACTTCCATCTGTTTTTAACACTACTATTCCAGTTTGCAAACATTGTACTTTTACAGCATTTTCAACTGTTTGAACTTTTATCGGTTGCGATACATATGTATTTAATGCTGGCAATATTTTTTGTCCAAATTCATCATAATTATATTTAAATTCTTCGATTTGTTCTTTGCTATTGTCTCCAAATACATATACATCTCCTGTTGAATCTATTATTGCACTTAGATTTCCACCTGCTGCTACTTTAACCACTTGGTTATCTAGTCCTGTTATTTTTTCTGGTATACTTACTGTTTCTGTTGTTCTATTTCCTAGTTGTCCCTTACTGTTTAATCCCCATGTATATACATTTCCTAATTTATCTATTGCTATTGCATGATTATCTCCTGCTGCAACTGATACTATATTTGTTAGGTTTTGTACTTGTACTGGTTTTTTAGCTGATACCCTATTCCCTTGGCCTAGTTGTCCATATGTGTTATCTCCCCATGCCCATACTGTTCCATCTTCTCTTAATGCTATTGTGAATTTCTTTCCTGCTTCGATTTGTTTGTATGTGGCTAGTATGTTTGTTTGACTTGGCACATTTATTGGTGCTAATTTGTCATTTCCTAATTGTCCATCTGAGTTATATCCAAATCCCCATATACTTCCATCTGCTTTTAATACTGCTGCATATCCATCTCCTCCTGCTATTTTTGAAGCATATTTTGAATCTGATTCTATTACTCTTACTATTACTATGTTTTCTTTTCCTGTTGCAACTTCTTTTACTTTTATCCAAGTTGTTCCTACTTTTACTCCTGTTACTAAACCATTTTCTCCTACTGTCGCTATATCCTCATTTAGTGATTCATATTGGAAATCGCTATCTTCTTCGTTGTCTTCTTTAAATACATTAAAGCTGTATTTTGGAGTTATTTGTATTTGTTTTGCTCCATTTACATTAACAGTTATTTCTGGCTCTTCTGCATATGATGAGTCATTTCCTATTTTTACTGGTACTCTGCTGTTTGTTTTTGTTTTTACTGATGCTGTTCCATGATAGTAGTCTCCCCATCCATATACATTTCCATCATATTTTATTGCTACATTGTATGTATTTCCAGATGATATTGACATCATGTCTTGTACTTTTGTTATTTCCGTGAATAACAATTTATCATCTTTTGTTCCTATTCCTAGTTGTCCATTACTGTTTGAACCTGTAGAGTATAATACTCTATTTGCTCCTAATACTACTGTGTGGTTTCTTCCTGCTGATATTTCCATGATGTTTGTCATATTTGTTTTGGTTGGTATTGTTACATTTGTTTTTGTTCCTAATCCTAATTGTCCATTTTCATTATATCCAAATGTATATACTTCTCCATTTGTTGTTAGTAATACACTGTGGTTATCTCCTGCTGATATTTTTCCTACTGTTGCTGGTACTTCTATTTGTGTAAAGATATTTGTTTTTCCTTCTGTTTTTCCAGTTTGTCCATAACTATTTAGACCACTTGTTAGAACTTTACCTTTTGTTGTTAATAACATTGTGTGATTTTTTCCTATTGATATGTCTAATATGTTATTTACATAGTTTAGTAATGTTGGTGTTTTTACTTCTTTGTATGTTCCTACTCCCAATTCCCCATTTGAGTTTAGTCCCCATACATATACATATCCGTCTTTTGTTAATATCATGCTTTGGTCATTGTTTGCTGCTATTTTCTTTACATTACTTATTCCTAAACGTGATGGTGTAGTTTTTAGTTTTGTTCCTAATGCATTATTTGAATTTACTCCCCATACCCATACATTACCTTCTGTGTCTAATGCTAAGTTATGTGTGTTTCCTACTGCTATTTGTGTTATTTTTATGTTGCTTGGGAATGATACTTGGATAGGTCTATCACTACTTATTGATGTTCCATTTCCTAATTCATAACTTGAATTTAGTCCATATGCCCATACTGTTCCATTTGCTTTTAATACTACTGTGTGTGACATACATGTTAATGCCATTGGTTCTATTTCTACACCTTCTGGTAATACTGTTACATTTGCTATACTTGTTGCTCCTGTATCAGCTTTTGTTACTATTGCTGTAGTTTTTCCTTCTTTTTGTCCTGTTACAAGTCCTGTGTTTGAAATACTTGCTATATTGCTGTTTCCAATGTTGTAGTTTATTGTTCCTGTTTCTTGTATTTCTTTTAATACATTAAATGTTTTGTTTGTTACTGTTATTTGATGTGTTTCTCCTAGGTGTAATATAATGTCATATTCGTCTAATCCCGCTTCTTCTGCTCCTACTAATACTGGTTCTACAGATGTATTATATAAACTGTTTCCTAGGTTTCCATATGTTCCTAATCCCCACATGTATACAAATCCTTGGGTATCTATAATGCCTCCATTATCTGTTCCAATATCTCCTGAAATAGATGTGTTTACATTTTCTAATTTAGTTGGATATATTTGGTTTTTTGTTGCAGTTGTTCCTAATTTATTGTTGTTGTTGCTTCCCCATGTATATGTGTCTCCATTTTTCATTATTGCCATTGAACTTCCTGCTCCTGCTTTTAGTTCTTTGATGTCTGTTAGATTACTTTTTTCTGTTTTTATCACTGTAGGTGAGTTTTTGCTTGCTGTTGTTCCATCTCCTAATTGACCATTTGAATTTGCTCCTATGCTATATCCTGTTCCTTCTTTTGTTAGGAATAGTGCATGATTTGTACCTTCTGATACTCTTAGGATATTATCTATTTCTAGTTTTTCTCCTTCTAATGTATACACTTTTCCTGTTTGTGTTACCACATAGCTTGGTGAGATGTCTATAGCATTATTTACCGTTGATAATTTTGTTGCTGTTGATTTGTATGTATTTCCCCAAACCCATACATGTCCATTTTCATCTAATGCTATTGTTTTGTTTGTTCCTGCTGATATTTTTACTATTTTTTCTAGTGGTTTTCCGTCTTGTTTTATTACTTGAACTGGTGTATTTCTACTTGAAGATGTTCCATCTCCTAATTGACCATATCCATTATATCCAAAGCTCCATACTGTTCCATCATCTTTTACTACTACTGTGTTATAGCTTCCTACGGATATATCTATTGCGTTTTCTATATCCATTACTTTTACTGGCATTGTTTTATTTATATTGTCTCCTGTTCCTAATTGTCCATATGAGTTACTTCCCCATGTCCATACAGTTCCATCTGTTTTTAATGCTGCTGTATGTGTAGCTCCTATTTCTAATTTTGGTACTGTTACTTTTCCTACTGGCACTACCTGTACAAATATTGTTGTTGATTTATGTGTTATTGTGTGTGTTGCTATTATTTCTACTGTTCCCATTTTATTTGCATGGATTGTTCCATCTTGGTCTACTATTGCTATTTCATTATTTAGTGTTTCGTATGTGATGTTGTTTTGGTCTACTACGTCATTTATTAAGTTAAATTTGTTGTCTAGTGTTGCTGTTACTTGTTTGTCTTTTCCTTCTTCTAGTATTATTTTGTTTTCACTTACATGTACATATGTGTCTCCTATTACTGTGTATTCATTTGTTGATACATTTGATCCTATTCCTAATTGTCCATTTCCGTTGTATCCTGTTGTATATACAAATCCACTTCTGTCTGATGCTATACTATGGTTTGTGTTTGTGTCTATATTTTTTACTTGGTCCATATTTTTTGCTTTTTTTGCTATTGTTATATTACTTGTGCTTTCTCCTTCTCCTAATTGTCCATAGCCATTATATCCTGAAATATAGATTTCTCCTGTACTTGATAGCATTTGTAAAGTGTTTTCTCCTGCTTGTATTTCTACAATATTTTCTAGGTCTTGATATGATGTTCCTTCTGTATCTTGTGTTTTTACTGTTATTGGTGTTCCTACATTTGTTGTGTTTCCTTGTGATAATTGTCCATATCTGTTATATCCCCATACCCATACTTTTCCTTTTGAATCTAGTGCTGCATAGTGGTTTTCTCCTGATGTTACTTCTACTATATTTTTTAATCCGTCTATTTTTGATGGGTTATCTGATAAGTTCCATACACTTCCATCTTCTGCTAATATTAGTTTTTCGTTTAGACTTATTGCTTTTCCATAGAAATTGATTTTTGTTGGAGTTTTATTATATTTATATCCCCATATATAAATTTCTCCTTGTTTATTTATTGCCATACTTACATCTTTATAGCAATATACTTTTTCAATTTCTTCTAAGCTTTCTATTCTTGTTGGTATTTCTTTTGTTGATGTTGAATCATCTCCTAATTGTCCATAGCCATTGTATCCCCATGAATATACATGACCTTCGCTGTCTAATGCTAGGTTATGATTATATCCTACAGCTATGTCTTTTATGTTGTTTAAGTCTATTTCTTTTTCTGTTGTTGTTGTTTGTGTTGTTCCTTCTGGTGTTTCTATTTCTTTTGTTTCTTTGTATTTTCCTTTTTCTATTTGTATTGGTTCTGTTGTATTTATTGCACTTGTGTTATTTCCCCAACTCCAGATTGTTCCATCTTGTTTTAGTGCTAGTGAATGTGAACTTCCTACTTGAACCTTTTCTTCTACTTTTTTGTTTTCTCCTATTACGTTTATTACTACTCTTGTTTCTTCTTCTGTTCCTTTTGCTGTTACTGTTATATATGCTTTTCCTAATCCTGTTGCTGTAACTTTTCCTGTTGCCTCATCTATTTTTGCTATTGTTTCATCTGATGTTTTGTATGTAAATCCTGCATTTTCTGTTTCTTCAAATAATATGTTGAAGCCATATACAGTTTTTGGATTTATTTGATAGTTTGGATTTGATAGTTTTAGTGTTACTTCTCTTTCTTCTAATTTTATATGTGGTGTTGATATACATGTTATCTGATTTTTAGAATTTGTTGTTCCATCTCCTATATTTCCATATCCATTATATCCTACTCCCCATACTGTTCCATCGCTTTTTGCTAATTCTGCACTGTATCTTCCTCCTGATACTATCATTGCATCTGTGAAGTCATTTCCGTCTTTTTCTTTCATATATACAGGTGTTGATTTTGTTTCTGTTGTTCCTGATGCTAATTGTGAGTAGTTGTTTAATCCCCATGCTAATACTTTTTCTTCTGATGTTATTGCATATCCTGTATAATATCCAACTGATATTGATGTTATATCTTTTAACATTCCGTCTGGTCCTTTTAATTGTTGTGGTGTTGCTCCTCCTACAGTTGTTAATTGGTTATTTGTATTGTTTCCAAATCCCCATACTGTTCCATCTGATAATAATACTATTGTACTATTTGTTTCACTTGCAGATACGTCTGATACATTTTCTAATGTTTGAATTTGTGTAAATTTACTTCTGTTTGATGTTGATCCATTTCCTAATTCTCCATAATAATTGTATCCTGTTGACCATAGATGATTATTGTTGTCTATTACATATGATGTATAGTTTCCTGCTTCTATTTTTATTATTCCTTCTAAGTCGTCTACTTTTACTGGAAGTACTGTATTTGTTGTGTTTCCTAAGCCTAATTGGCCATATCCGTTATATCCCCATGTATATACATTTCCGTCTTTATCTAATGCTATTGAATGATAATTTCCTGCTGATATTGCTACTATGTTTTCTAGTACTCCTTCTCCGTCTGGTGATTTTACTTGTACTTTTTCTGTTGAGCTTGTTGTTGTTCCATTTCCTAGTTCTCCATAGCCATTATATCCCCAAGACCATACATGTCCTTCTGTGTCTAGTGCTAGTGTGTGTGTTCCTCCTAGTGATATTTGTGTAATATTATTTATTCCTGTATATGTTGGTAATACTTTGTATGTTGTGTCTCCTGTTCCCAATTGTCCATATCCATTATATCCATAACTCCATATCTCCCCATTTGATTTTAGAGTTACTGTTGAATAATTTTGGGTTTCGATTTGTGGGAATGTTACATCTTCTTCTCCTAATACATATACATCTGCTGATGTTGTTTCTCCTGATTTTTTGTCTGTTACTGTTACTGCTGTTTTTCCTTTTTTTACTGCTGTTATTTTTCCTGTTGTTTCTTCTACTGTTGCTATTTTTTCATTTTTTATTTGATATGTTAAGTCTGTGTCTTCTATTGTTGTATATAATAGGTTAAATCCTTGTGACATATTTACTTTTGCATTTTTGTTTTGTCCTATTCCTTTTATTCTTATTGGTGTTTCTTCAAATAGTAATACAGGTTTGCTTATACATACAAATTCATTTGAATTTACTGCTGAACTATTTCCTAATTGTCCAGAATAATTTTTTCCAATAGTCCATACTTTTCCATCTTCTCTTACTACTACTATTGTTCCTTCTCCTGCTGATACATTTATTATTTTATCTATGTTTTCTTTGTCTTTTCCATATTTTAAGTCTACTGGTAATAAATTGTTTGTAGTTGTTCCATTTGAAGATTGTGAATAACCATTATACCCCCATGAAATAGCTGTTCCATCTTCTTTTATTGCTACTGCAAATTCATTTCCTGCTTGTATTGATTTTACTCCTGATAGATAAATTGGCGTTGTAGTTGTTTGGGTTTCTTCCCCTTCTCCTGTTGTTATTGTTTCGTATTTTTCTATTACTTTGTCAAATGATTTTCTTGTTTGTGTTGCATTGTTTCCTAAGTTTCCATATGTGTTATATCCACTTGATAATACCTCTCCTTTTTTGTCTAATACTATTATTGTGTTGTTTTCTACTGCTATATCTATTATTTGTTCTAGTGTTGGTACTTTTCTTGGTGTATATATGTTGTCTATTGAAATTCCTTGTTGTCCATAGCTATTATATCCCCATGTATATAAGTTGCCATCTCCATCTATTGCTGCTGATGTATTATTTTTTGTTGCTATTTTTGTTATGTTTGTTAATTTTATTTTTGTTGGTATACTATTGCTTATTCTTGTTCCATCTCCTAGTTGTCCGTTTTGGTTATAGCCCCATGTATATACATTTCCTTCTTTGTCTATTGCCATAGAATGATAATTTCCTGCTGATACTTTTTCTATGTTTTCTAAGTTTGGTATTTCTTGTGGTGTGTATGTATTTCCTGTTCTTCCTAATTGTCCATAACTATTTGATCCAAATGAATATACTTTTCCATCTGCTGTTACAAGTAGAGCATGGTTGTTTCCTGCTGCTATATCTACTACATTTTCTATGTTTATTTGTGTTGGTCTATATCTGTTTGAATTGTCTCCTAATCCTAGTTGTCCATAGCCATTATATCCCCATGTCCATACTGTTCCATCTGCTTTTAATGCTAGTGTAAAGTCTGTGCCACTTACTGTTTTTGCTATTGTTTTGTCATTTTTTCTTAGTACTTGTACATCTATTAATACTTTATTTGGTAATTTATTTGTTGATACTTCTATTTTTGTTGTTCCATATTTTTGTCCTGTTACTAGCCCTGCATCTGTTACTGTTGCAATGTTTTCGTCTAATGTTTTGTATGTTATTTCTTCATTTTCTACTTGGTCTATTAATAGATTAAATCCTAAGTCTGTTTTTGCTTCTATTTGTTTGCTTAGATTGTTTGTTTCTAAGTTTAATACTATTTTTCTTGTGTTTACTTCTAGGCTTGCTTCTGAAATGTTTGCTGGTTCTGTTGTACTTGTTGTTGTTTTATTTCCCATTGCTCCATATCCATTATATCCTACTGTGTATACTAAACCTGAATCATCTACTATTGCTGCTGTTTGGCTTGATATATTTTGTGTGCTTGCCATTGTTATTATGTTTTTGTCTTCTTGTACTTTTGTTAATGATGTTAGTGTTTTTGTGTCTTGATTAAATAATTGTCCATAGTTGTTGTATCCTGTAACATATATTCCTGCTGTTTGGCTTAGATTTCCTTCTGTTCCTGTTGTTGTTGGTTTTATTGATAATATACTTGTGTATCCATTTGCTTCTATATCTTTTACTCCTGTTACAGTGTTTCCTTTTGAGTCTACCATTGTTACTGGTAACATGTAGTTTGTTGTATTTCTTGTTCCTAATTGTCCATAATAGTTATATCCTAATGAATATACTGTTCCATTTTCTGCTAGTGCTAGCGTATGTAGACTTCCTGCTGATACCTTTTTGATATTATTTAATACTGTTGTTGTTCCTGTTCTCATTTGTTGTGGTATGCTGTAATTTGTTTTGTTATTTGTTCCTAATTGTCCATAATAGTTATGTCCTGTGCTCCATACTGTTCCATCTGCATCTAACATTACTATATGGTTATCTCCTGCTGACATTTGTATTATGTTTGATACTTTTTGCATTTTTTGTGGTGTTGCATTTGGATTATTTTGACTTGTACTTCCTCTTCCTAATTGTCCTTCATAGTTATAACCCCATCCATATACTTTTCCACTTTCTGTTAATGCATATGATGAATGTCCTCCTGCTGTTATTGCTATTACTTTTTCTGGTATTCCTGTTACTTGGACAAATTCACTTGTATTTGTTGTGCTTGAATCTCCTAGTTGTCCATATTCATTATATCCTGCTGCCCACACTGTTCCATCTGATTTTAATACCAATGTATGACTATATCCTGCTGCTACATCTATTGCATATGTTGATTGTGTTTCGTCTTTTGAGTTATAGATGTTTGTTTTTGTTGGTCTATTTTTGGTTTCTGTATTTCCTATTCCTAGCTGACCATAGCCATTATATCCCCATGTCCATACTTCTCCATTTGCTTTTAGTGCTACAAAATGATTTCCCCCTCCTACTATTTTGGCAGCTGTGCGTCCTTGTTCCCCATTTACTTGGACTTTTACTGCTGCATAGCAGTCATTTTGTTTGTTATACACTTTTATGTATGTTGTTCCTGTTCCTGTTGCTGTTACTACTCCTTTGTCATCTACTGTTGCTATTTGGTCATCTTGTGTTTTGTATTCACATTCTCCCTTTTCTACTTCTTCATATAATAAATTGAATCCTGCTGTTACTGTGTATTCTATTTTTTCTCCTGTGTCTCCTGCTTTTTTGTAGTTTATTACTTTTGGTGTTGTGTTTAATTTTACTTGGCTTATAAATACTTTTTCTGTTGTGTTTTCATATGTTCCATTTCCTATTTGTCCTTGTCCATTATATCCTACTGTATATACATTTCCTTTTGTGTCTACTATTAATCCTGTTTGTCCTTCTGTTAATGCCATTGTTAGTATATCTTTTTCTTTTTCTACTTCTGTTGCATAATATGCTCTTGTTGTGTTTCCTGTGAATAGTTGTCCATAGTCATTTCTTCCTATTACATACATTCCTTGTGGATTTCCTTCTGAGTCCTTCTTTCTTGATATAAATACTGAGTTTTCTCCTGCTGAAATATGTTTTGCATCTGATACATATTTGTTTGATGTGTTTTTTGTATATACTGCTGTTGTTCTATCTGTTGAGCTTCCATCTCCTAATTGACTGTAATAATTGTATCCTACTCCTTCTACATATCCTCCTTCTGTTAACATATATGTATTATTACTTTTAGCTGATATTTCTTTTATTCCACTTATTGATGTCATTTGTTGTGGCAATGTTTGTAATGTTGTGTTTCCTATTCCTAATTGTCCATTTCCATTATATCCTGTTCCCCATACTTTTCCTTCTGCATCTAGCATTACTATGTATTCTGCTCCTGATGATATTTGAATTATGTTTGATACTTTTTTCATTTTTGTTGGATATAAAACAGGGTCATCTGATTTGCTTCCTTGTCCTAATTCTCCATATCTGTTACTTCCCCATCCATATACTTCTCCATTTGTTGTTAAGGCATATCCTGTATAATATCCTGTTGTTATTTGTACTATGTTTTCTAGGATTCCTTCTCCATTTGGACCTTTTACTTGTGTGAATATTTTTCTTTCTTCTGTGTCTCCTGTTCCTAATTCTCCATATTGATTGTATCCTGTACTCCATACTGTTCCGTCTGCTCTTAATATTATTGTGTGATTATATGATGCTGCTATGTCTATTGCATCTGTTATTAGTTCTTCTTCTTTTGTTCCATCTTCTAAGATTTTTTCTGCTTTTGCCTGTGTTGGCTCTGTTCTTGCGTTTGTATCACCTAGTCCTAATTGGCCATTTCCATTATATCCCCATGTCCATACTGTTCCATTTCCTTTTAATGCTGCATAATGGCAATTTCCTCCTACTACTTTTGGTTGTGCTTTGTTTTCTGAACCATTTACATTTACTTTTACTGCATTCCATGAGTCTGTCGTTGTATCATGTACTTTTATGTTTGTAGTTCCTATTCCTGTTGCTGTTACTGTTCCTTGGTCATCTACTGTTGCTACTTCTGAATCTAATGTTTTAAATTCATATGTACTTCCTTCTATATTTTCTTTTATTAGATTAAATCCTATTGTTGTTTTTGCTAGTATTTTTTCACTATTTTCTCCCACATTTTGATAGTTTATTATTTGGGATGTTACTTTTACTTGTATATTGCTTATACATATTTTGTTTTTTGTATTTTCGTATATTCCGTTTCCTAATTGTCCTTGTCCATCATATCCCACTGTATATACATTTCCTTCTCCATCTACTATTAACGCTGTACTGTATTGTGTTGGTGCTATTTCTAATATGTCTAGGTTTTTTTCTACTTCTTTTGCATATGGTTGAGTTGTTGTGTTTTGTGTAAATAGTTGTCCATTTGAATTTTCTCCTATTACATACATTCCTTGTGATTTTCCATCTGTATCTTTTTTTCTTGATATGTATGTTGAATTTCCTCCTGCTGCTATATGTTTTGCATTTGACACTATATATCCAGAAGTATTTCTTGTATATACTGCTGTTGTTCTATCTGTTGAGCTTCCATCTCCCATTTGAGATCTTGTAGAACTTCCTGCTGATAGTATATTTCCTCCTTCTGTTAACATTACTGAATGGTTTGTTCCTGCTGCTATTTCTTTTATTCCACTTACTGATACCATTTGCTGTGGTAATGTTTGTGTTGCCTTATCTCCTGTTCCTAATTGTCCTGAACTATTGTATCCTGTTGCCCATACATTTCCATTTACGTCTAACATTATTGCATGGTTTGCTCCTGCTGCTACTTGAATTATATTTGAGATTTTTTTCATTTTTACTGGATATGTAACTGGATCTGTTGATTTATTTGCTTGTCCTAGTTCTCCATCATCATTGCTTCCCCATCCATATACTTCTCCATCTGATGTTACTGCATAACTTGTGCTATATCCAGCTGCTACTGATACTATATTTTCTAAATATTCTCCATTTTCATTTAGTTTTACTTTATGGAATGAGTTGCTATCTACTGTTGAACCATCACCTAATTGACCATATTTGTTTTGTCCTGATGTCCATACTGTTCCGTCTGATTTTAATATTATTGTGTGATTGTATCCAGCTGCTATATCTATTACATTTTTCATATTTGTTTGTGTTGGCTCTAACCTATTGTTTGTATCTCCTAATCCTAGTTCACCACTATTATTATATCCCCATGTATATACTGTTCCATTTCCTTTTAGTGCTACATAATGGTGTCCTCCTCCTACAACTTTTGGCTGTGTTTTGTTTTCCGCTCCATTTACATTTACTCTTACTGCATTCCAGATATCTGTTTTTGTGTCATGTACTTTTATGTATGTTGTTCCTATTCCTGTTGCTGTTACTGTTCCATCTTTTGCTACTGTTGCCACTTCTTGGTCTAGTGTTTTGTATTCATATGTACTTCCTTCAATGTTTTCTTTTAATAAATTAAATCCTATTGTTGTTTTACATTCTACTTTTTGATTGTTTTCTCCAATATTTTTGTAGTTTATTATATTTGGATTTACTACTACTTTTGTATTACTTATACATATTTTACTTGTTAAGCTTTCATATGTTCCATTTCCTAATTGGCCTTGTCCATTATATCCTACTGTATATACATTTCCTTCTGCGTCTACCATTAATCCTGTTTGTCCTTCTGTTAGTGCCATTGTTAGTATATCTTTTTCTTTTTCTACTTCTGTTGCATAATATGCTCTTGTTGTGTTTCCTGTGAATAGTTGTCCATAGTCATTTCTTCCTATTACATACATTCCTTGTGGATTTCCTTCTGAGTCCTTCTTTCTTGATATAAATACTGAGTTTTCTCCTGCTGAAATATGTTTTGCATCTGATACATATTTGTTTGATGTGTTTTTTGTATATACTGCTGTTGTTCTATCTGTTGAGCTTCCATCTCCTAATTGACTGTAATAATTGTATCCTACTCCTTCTACATATCCTCCTTCTGTTAACATATATGTATTATTACTTTTAGCTGATATTTCTTTTATTCCACTTATTGATGTCATTTGTTGTGGCAATGTTTGTAATGTTGTGTTTCCTATTCCTAATTGTCCATTTCCATTATATCCTGTTCCCCATACTTTTCCTTCTGCATCTAGCATTACTATGTATTCTGCTCCTGATGATATTTGAATTATGTTTGATACTTTTTTCATTTTTGTTGGATATAAAACAGGGTCATCTGATTTGCTTCCTTGTCCTAATTCTCCATATCTGTTACTTCCCCATCCATATACTTCTCCATTTGTTGTTAAGGCATATCCTGTATAATATCCTGTTGTTATTTGTACTATGTTTTCTAGGATTCCTTCTCCATTTGGACCTTTTACTTGTGTGAATATTTTTCTTTCTTCTGTGTCTCCTGTTCCTAATTCTCCATATTGATTGTATCCTGTACTCCATACTGTTCCGTCTGCTCTTAATATTATTGTGTGATTATATGATGCTGCTATGTCTATTGCATCTGTTATTAGTTCTTCTTCTTTTGTTCCATCTTCTAAGATTTTTTCTGCTTTTGCCTGTGTTGGCTCTGTTCTTGCGTTTGTATCACCTAGTCCTAATTGGCCATTTCCATTATATCCCCATGTCCATACTGTTCCATTTCCTTTTAATGCTGCATAATGGCAATTTCCTCCTACTACTTTTGGTTGTGCTTTGTTTTCTGAACCATTTACATTTACTTTTACTGCATTCCATGAGTCTGTCGTTGTATCATGTACTTTTATGTTTGTAGTTCCTATTCCTGTTGCTGTTACTGTTCCTTGGTCATCTACTGTTGCTACTTCTGAATCTAATGTTTTAAATTCATATGTACTTCCTTCTATATTTTCTTTTATTAGATTAAATCCTATTGTTGTTTTTGCTAGTATTTTTTCACTATTTTCTCCCACATTTTGATAGTTTATTATTTGGGATGTTACTTTTACTTGTATATTGCTTATACATATTTTGTTTTTTGTATTTTCGTATATTCCGTTTCCTAATTGTCCTTGTCCATCATATCCCACTGTATATACATTTCCTTCTCCATCTACTATTAACGCTGTACTGTATTGTGTTGGTGCTATTTCTAATATGTCTAGGTTTTTTTCTACTTCTTTTGCATATGGTTGAGTTGTTGTGTTTTGTGTAAATAGTTGTCCATAATTATTGTATCCTATTACATACATTCCTTGTGATTTTCCTTCTGTATCCTTTTTTCTTGATATGTATGTTGAGTCTCCTCCTGCTTTTACATGTTTTGCATCTGATACTAAATTTCCTGATGTGTTTCTTACATATGTTGGTGTTGATATATTTGTTGAGTTTCCGTTTCCTAGTTGTGAGTTTGAATCATTTCCTACTGAATATACATATCCATTTTCTGCTAGCATTATTGAATGATTTGTTCCTGCTGCTATTTCTTTTACTCCACTTATTGATGTCATTTGTTTTGGTTGCACTTGTATATCTGTATTTCCTATTCCTAATTGTCCTGAACTATTGTATCCTGTTGACCATACATTTCCATCTGCATCTAGCATTATTGCATGGTTTGCTCCTGCTGCTATTTGAATTATCTTTGATACTTTTTTCATTTTTACTGGATATAGTTCATTTATCTCACTACTTTTGCTTCCTATTCCTAATTCTCCATCATCATTTCTTCCCCAACCATATACTTCTCCTTCTGCTGTTACTGCATAACTTGCAGTATACCCTGCTGCTATTGATACTATGTTCTCCAAGTAATCTCCATTTTCATTTAATTTTACTTGTTGAAATGTGTTTGTATTTTCTGTTGTTCCATTTCCTAATTGGCCATAGTTGTTTAGTCCTGTTGCCCATACTGTTCCATCTGCTTTTAACACTAATGTATGATCGGTTCCTGCTGCTATGTCTATTACAGCTTTCATGTTAGTTTGTGTTGGCTCTGTTCTATTGTTTGTATCTCCTAATCCTAATTGGCCACTGCCATTATATCCCCATGTATATACTGTTCCATTTCCTTTTAATGCTGCAAAATAGTATCCTCCTCCTACAACTTTTGGCTGTGTTTCATTATTTTTTATTGTTACACTTACTTTTATTGCATTTGTTACTTCATTGTTTTGATCTTTTACTTTTATATATGTTGTTCCTTCTCCTACTGCTGTTATTACTCCATTTTCGTCCACTGTTGCCACTTCATTATCCATAGAGCTATACACTATGTCTTCATCTAATAATTTATTGGTTAAGAAACTTAGTCCTACTATTTCTGTGTGTTTTAATTGGTATTTATCTCCTTTTTGGTTTAAACTTATCATTCCATTTTCTGCTAAGCTTATTTTTGTTTTTGTAATATTTACTGGTTTGGTTGTATGTTCTGGTGCTCCTTGTCCAACTTGACCTTGTCCATCATATCCTACTGTCCATGTTCTTCCTTTTTCATCTATAATTAATCCTGTTTGATATGATATGTTTCTTGTACATGCCATTGCTAATACTTTTTTGTCTGTTTGTGTTTGATATAGTGTTGTTCTTTTTGTTGTACTTTCTGTAAAGTTTTGTGCATGGTCTGCCGCTCCTGCTACATATATTCCGTTTTCTCCTGTCGTTACCATTAATAGTCTTCCTGCACTTGCTATGTGTTTTATTCCTGATAATGAATATCCTGTTTTACTGTTTTTCATATATGTTGGAGATGTTATTGTTGTCGCTCCTCCTGTTCCTAATTGTCCATCTGAGTTTTCTCCTACTCCATATGCATATCCATCCTTTTGTAACATTAATGTATTATATTCTCCACATGCTATTTCCTTTACTTCTGATAATCCTTGCATTTCTCGTGGTGTAGATGTGTTTTCTTTGTTGTTATACACAAATCCTAATTGTGAGTCTGAGTTTCGTCCTGCAGCCCACACTGTTCCTTCTGCTGTTAATACTGCTGTGTGCAAATTTCCTGCTGCAATTTGCATTACATTTGTTACTTTTATCATTTGAGATGGTGTTAAATCTTCTTTGCTTACAGTTGTTCCATCTCCATATTCTCCACAGTCATTTCTTCCCCATGACCATACAGTTCCATCTTTTTTCAATACATGCATTGTGTTTGAGCCTGCTGATATTTGTATTACATCTGTTAAATTTGGTACTTGTTTAAATTCTGATGAATTTGTTGTTGTTCCATCTCCTAGTTGTCCATATGTATTGTCTCCTGAAATCCATACTGTTCCATCTTTTTTTAATATTGCTGTAAAATAATATCCTGCTGTTACATCTACTGCATCTTCTACTTTTGTTTTTGTTGGTTCTGTTCTATTTGTTTGATCTCCTGTTCCTAATTGTCCATTTCCATTATATCCCCATGTCCATACTGTTCCATCTGACTTTAATCCTACAAAATGGCTATATCCTCCTACTACTTTTGGATATGTTACTCCATCATCTGCATTTACATTTACTTTTACAGTTCCATAAATTTTGTTTGTACTGTCTATTATTTTTACATATGTTGTTCCTATTCCTACTGCTGTTATTTTGTTATCTTCTACTGTTACTACATCTGTGTCTAATGACTCATATGTTAAGTCTAATGTGAATTCTTTATTAATTAAATTTATTCCATATTCAAATTTTGGATCAATATATTTTGTTTCTCCTGCTTTTAAATTTTCTGCTGTTTCTTCTGTTGTAAATCTGTAATCACTTATACTGTATGCTTTGTATTGTGGTGAGCTTGTTAATGAACCATCTCCTAATTGGCCCAATCCTGCATATCCTATTGTGAATATTCTGCCTATGTTATCTACATAAGCTGTTGTTTGACTTCCCGTAGTTGTTGTCATAACTATTTTGTCTATGTTTTCACTGTTTTTTACTTTTGTGAATCTTGTGACTGTGCTTGTGTTTCCTTGTAGTAATTGTGCATATGAATTTTCTCCTACTACATATATTCCATTAGAATTTGTTATTGCTACTGATGTGTTACCTGCTGCATATATTTCTTTTACGTCCTTCATAGTGTTGTTTGAGCTATCTTTCATGTATACTAAATTTTTTCTTTGTGTACTTGAACCATCTGATAATTGATAATATCCATTATTTCCTGTAGCATACATATATCCATTGTCTGTTAATACTACTGTATGCATATATCCTGTTGCTACTTGCTTTATTCCTGTCATTTCTGATGTTCCATTTGTTGATTTCATTATTGTCCATGTTGTTATAGTTGAACTTGTTGTTTGTCCGATTCCAAGTTCTCCTTCACTGTTCCTTCCTGCTACATATGCTTTTCCATCTTCTGTTAGTGCTATTGTATGGTAATAACTTGTTGAAATTTGTTTTATGTTTGTTAATGTTGTTTTTACTGGTAACTTTTGGTCTTCAGTATTTGATATTCCTAGTTGTCCTGAACCATTTTCTCCCCATCCATATACTTCTCCATCATTTGTTATTGCAAACATTGTGTATTGTCCTGCTGATATTGATTTTATGTTTGTTAAATATCCTGTTCCATCTTCATTTTTTACTTGTACAAATGTTGATTGACTTTCTGTACTTTCTATTCCTAATTGTCCATCACTGTTTAATCCTGCCATCCATACAGTTCCATCTTTTTTTAGCACTACTGTACTTTGATATCCTGCTGCTATGTCTATTGCATCGTCTATTCCTAGATATGTTGGTCTTTTGTATATGTTTGTGTTGTTTTGTCCTAGCTCTCCACTTCCATTGCTTCCCCATCCATATACTTTTCCATCTTGTGTTAATGCTATAAAATGATTTGTACCTGCTACAATTTTTGCTTCTGTTGTTTTATTTTTTAAAGCTTCATTGTTAGCACTAGATATCGTTATACTTGTTTTTAACATAACTCTATCTTGTATATTTTTTATTAAATTCATTCCTTGATCTGTTGCTAGACCGAATAATATTGCTGAAATTATTAGCAATATTACTGCTCCAAATATTAATTTTCTTTCTCCATTATTTTTTCTTGTTTTTCCCATATCTGTACATTCCTTTCATTAGGCTTAAAGTTGTTGTTCTTTATTTTTTTCGAGCTAGCATTTTCCTTTTTTCCTAAAGTAATATTATATATTAATTATATTATTTATTTTATTTTTATTTCAACCTATCTTTTTATATATTACATATATATTATTTATATAAGAACTACGGAAAAAGGGGGTTTGAAAAACAAACCTCCTTTTTTACATTTGTTTTATTTTTATATTACAGTTCTTCTTTTTTTGATTTCTTTTGCTAGGGATTGTCATATTTCGACATTTTATACTACTTTAGTTTTTTTCAATTCTGCATTTAAATACAAGGACTATTTGGTAAAACTCATTTTAAAAAATATATGAGATAAGTACGACAAATAGACTTGAAAACGTCATTTTTTAAAAATTTTGTTTTTTCCAAGTCTTTTTTTGTCATTTTATCAATTTTTTTTTGCGCACAATTTAAAATTATATGGTATTGATTCTGTTATACCTTTTTATATAGCTATATAGTATGTACTTGTTTACTTTACAGGATACAACCGGTTACATATATATATCCTGTAATAGTAAACCTTCCATGTTTCTCTAAACTTGGCTGGGGAAACCTTGTTTAGTCTTCTTGCCTAAGTTTTATAGATGTATTCTTTTGAATCGTAATTTACTACGAAACTTTCTTTTTTGTCATGTACTGTAAGACTTACAGTTTTCTTATCTAATTTTTTGCTGATTGATTTTGACAATACTATTTTGTATTCATCTTCTTTATATTTGTTATAATATTTATTCAAGTCTAATTCTCTATTGTCTTTTGTTAATCTTTCTTTTCCTACTAAGACTTTTTCGTCTCCTTCTTCAATGTAAATCTTTACATTTTTTCTGCGTTTAGCTAATACAATTATGATAAATGCTAAAGCTATTAATACTAATAATGATCCTAATATATTTAACACTTCTTGAACTCTTTGTGTTCCTTTATCTTTTGGTGTATTATTATTTTGATTGTCATTTGTTCCTGATACCAATGATTCTTTGTTGTCTTCTTGTGTGTTCTTATTATCTTCTTCTAATTTTGTTTCTTCATTGGCATTTTCTTCTGGCTCTGTTGATTCTTCAACTTTTGTTATAATACTTGGTACACTTGGGGTAGTATTTGAAGTACTATTATTTTTATCTGATGTATTAGGTTTGTTGTCATCTGGTGTGTTTGGTTCGTCAGGATTTGTTGCTGGAACTTCTTCTTTTACTAATATACTAAATTGTGTTGTAAATCCTTCATATGTTACTTTTATTACTTGTATTCCTGCTTTATTTTTGTCATATCCTGATACCATATCTGCTGTTATTTTGATTACTTGTGTTCCACTTTCTTTTACAACATTTAATGTTGCTCCTGTTAAGTCTAAATTTTCACCTTTTTTGTATTCTAGTTTATTAGGTAATGTCTTGATTGATATTCCTAATGTTCTGTCTTTTACTGTTACACTATATTGATATGTCTTATTATTGAATGTTACTGTGATTTGTTTTGTACCTGGGGTTGTACTATCAAATCCACTTATCATACTATTTGTCAAATCATATTTGTTTCCTAGTTTTTCACTAGCGTATACTTCTGTTATTGATCCTCCTGTTAAGTCTATTGTGTCACCTATTCTGTATTCTTTCTTTGTAGGTGCTACAAATTTTGTGTCTTTTATGTAGTCTTCTCCTACTGTTACTTTGAAATATCCTTCGTATTTTTTGTCATCGTCACTTGTGTATGTTACTTTTAACATTTGTTGTCCAGGTGTTGTTTTACTATATCCTGTTACCATTTGACTTGTTAATGGAACTGTCTTTATTGTTCCATCTTCCATATAGATTTTTACTGATCCACCTGACAAATTTAAGTTTTCTCCATATTTGTAGTCTGTTTTTGTAGGTGCTATTACTTCAATATGGTTTATTGTATTTATTACTGCTACTTGGAATGTTTTTGTGTATGTTTTTCCATCCTTAACATATGTTACAGTTAGATTTTTTGTGCCTGGGGTTGTACTATCAAATCCACTTACCATACTATTTGTTAATGATATTGTGCTTCCATTTGCTCCACTTGCCATTTTTTCTGTAATGCTTCCGCCTACTAAACTTAATGACTCTCCTATTTTATATTCATCTTTAGTTGGTGGTGTTAGTATTATGTCTGTTACATAATCTACTACATTTACAACTATTGTGAATTGTTTTCCTTCGTAATTTATTGTTAATGTTTGACTTCCTAATTTGTTTGGATTATATCCACTTATCATTCCTGTTGTTACTGCAACTGTTGATATTTCTCCACTTTCTTTTGTTACTTTTAGTGCTAATCCACTCAAGTCTAGGTTTTCTCCATATTTGTAATTTGTTTTAAAGTTATTGTTTTCTAATGTTATTGTTTTTATTGAATCTTCTACTCTTACTCCAAATGTTTGTGTATGTACGTTATTTTCGTTATCTGTGTATGTTATTGTTACTGTTTGTGCTCCAACTTGTGTCTTGTTATATCCGCTTATCATACTTGGAGTTACAGCTATTGTAGTTGGTTCATTTGGTTTTGATGCCATTGTTATTGTTATTTTTGCATCTGATAAGTCTAATTCTTCATTATACTTATATGTTATTTTACTTGGTACTGTTATTACAACACTTGCTATATAATCTTTCACAGTTACATTAATTGTTCCAACTGTTGTTCCATTATATTCTACTGATACTGTTTGGTTTCCTAATTGTTGTTTATTATAATTTTTTATCATATCTTTCATTACTGGTACTGTTTGATCTCCACTTAATTTGTGTACTACTATTACTAAATTTGATACATCAAATTCCTCGTCATATTTATAGTCTGTTTTTACTGTACCTGTTTGTTCTAATGTCATTCCTGTTATCGTATCATCTAATGTTACTTTTAAATTAGTTGTAAAGTTTTGTCCATTTGTGTAACTATCTGTGTCTGTATCTGTATATGTTACTGTTAAGTCTTGATCTTGAGTACTTGTTGCTGTATATCCTGATACCATGTTTTCTACTAGAACTTCTGGGGTTTGCGCTCCAGCTTTGGCATATGTTACAGTATATTGAATATTATTTGCTTGTATCAATGAACTTAATGTATCATTGTATTTTCCTGTTACACTTACTGGATTTACTGCTATTCCAGTTACATAGTCTTTAACATTTATCGTTAATGTTGTTTCTTGTCCTTCATATACAATCTTTATTACTTGATTTCCTGTTTTATCTGGATCGTATGTTCCTGCTTTTATCATGTCTTTTGTAACTGGTATTGTTGTTGTTCCACTTCCTTTTACTACATCTATTGTTACTCCTGTTAAATCAACATCTTTTCCATATTTTGTAGCATTTGTTGGTCCAGTGCTTACATTTATGCTTGATACTTCGTCTGTTACCGTATATGTATATGATACTTTTACTGTTGTTCCATTTTCTGTGTATTCTATGTCTGAACTTCTTGGGGTTCCTGAAGTTTCTGTTGTTGTATCAAAGCTTGGTATCATACTTGATGTTACAGTTACATCTTCATCTTCTCCTGTTTGTCTATGTATTGTTATTATTATGTTATTATCCAATGCTTCATTTACATTGTAACTTGTTTTTGGTGTTCCTTTAATTGTTATTGACTGTACTTTGTTTACTATTTCTATTGGATAATTTATTGTTTCTGTTTTTCCATCTTCTGTATATGTTATTTTTAATGTTTTTGACAATTTGTTATTTGTATATTCTGATGCTGCTGGACTCATGTTTAATGGGCTTCCATCATTCTCTGTTATCATACTTGCATTCATTTGTTTTGTTGTTTGTGTTCCATCTGTGAACACTACTGTTATTATTCCATCTGTTGCTATTGTTTCTCCATGTTCATATGTTGTTTTACTTGGTGCTGTTATTGCTATTGAACTTACTTCTTTACTTAATGTTACTTTTAAGTTTGTTGTGAAGTTTTGTCCATTTGTGTAACTATCTGCGTCTGTATCTGTGTATGTTACTGTTAAGTTTTGATCTTGTGTGCTTATTGCTGAATATCCTGATACCATGCTTTCTGCTAGAACTTCTGGAGTTTGTGCTCCAGCTTTGGCATATGTTACAGTATATTGAATATTATTTGCTTGTATCAATGAACTTAATGTATCATTGTATTTTCCTGTTACACTTACTGGATTTACTGCTATTCCAGTTACATAGTCTTTAACATTTATCGTTAATGTTGTTTCTTGTCCTTCATATACAATCTTTATTACTTGATTTCCTGTTTTATCTGGATCGTATGTTCCTGCTTTTATCATGTCTTTTGTAACTGGTATTGTTGTTGTTCCACTTCCTTTTACTACATCTATTGTTACTCCTGTTAGGTCAATATCTTCTCCGTACTTTGTAGCATTTGTTGGTCCATTTTTTACACTTATACTTGTTACAGTATCTTTTACTGTATATACAAATGTTGTTGTTTTTGTTATTCCGTTTTCTGTGTATGTTATTGTTGCTGTTCTTGTTCCCTCTGTTGCTGTACTGAAGTTTGTTAACATACTATTTGTTACTGTTATTGCTTCTGGTACTCCAGATGCTCTTGTTACTAATATTGATAATCCGGGTTGTAATTGATCATTTATATTATATTGAGATTGTGCTGTTCCTTGAATAGCAATTTGCTTTACATCATTTATTATATCAATTGTGTAATTTTCTTGTTTTTGTATTCCGTCTTCTTGATATTTTATTAATAATGTTTTACTTTCTTTGTTTGTGTCTCCATATGTTGATGGTGCCATGTTTACAGGACTTCCATCACTTTCTGTTATCATGCTTACATCTAATTCTTTGTCTTGTGTCGTTCCATCTACATATGTTACTTCTATTTTTCCTCCTGTAACGTCTAATGTCTCTCCATGATTATACGTTGTTTTTGTTGGAGTTGTTATATTTATACTTCTTACTCCATTTTGTACTGTTATATTAAATGTTGTTGTTTTTTCTTCATAAGTAACTGTTACTTCTTTTGTTCCTTGGCTTGTTGTTAATGTACTTAAATTTGTTAGAGTTACTCCATTATCTGTTAGTGCTACTATTTCTGTGTTTCCTGCTTTTCTTGTTACTTTGATTGCCCCTCCTGCTAACTTGTATGATGTATCTCCTATGTTATATGTTGTATTCGTTGGATTTGTTGACATCTCTATTTTGTTTACAACATTTTTTATTTTGATTGGATAATTTACTGTTCCTGTTACACTGTCTTCTTTATATTTGATTACTAATGTTTTTGATACTTCATTATTTACGTAATCAGATGCTGTTGGAGCCATATTTACTAAACTTCCGCTACTTTCTTTTACCATATCAGCTGTTATTTGTTTTGTTTGTGTTGTTCCATCTTCATATGCTACTTCTATCTCTCCACCTGTAAAATCTAACGAATCTCCATGTTCATATTCTGTTTTTGTTGGTGGTGTAATTGTTATTGTTTTTGCTGGGTTCGTAACTTCTACTTCATATGTCATTGTTATTGGATCTTGTATTTGTGCCCCATCTGACAATGTATATGTAAATGTATATGATATTGTTAATGTTTGTACCCCTAACTGTGTTTTGTTATATCCTGTTACCATGCTTGTTGTTAGATTTACATTTGATACTGTTCCATTTGCCCAGTTTACTTTTATTCTTCCTCCAGTTACATCTAGGTCTTCATTATATTTGTAGTCTACTTTTGTTGGTTCTGTTAGAGTTGTTTCTTTAACATAGTTATATGCTTCTACATCTATTGTTTCTGATGCTGTTTTGTTGTTTATTGTTACTGTTAAGTTTTGTTTACTTCCTGTTTGTGTATTATCAAATGCTGATACTGTTGCACTTCCATCTGGTAAGTTTATATTAGTTGTATCTCCACTTTCCAATGTTACCTTTACTGTTGCTCCTGTTATGTCTAATGTTTCTCCATATTTGAATACTGTTTTGTTTGGCTGTGTCACCACATTTATACTAGCTATTTTGTCATTTACTATTATTGTTTGTTGTGCTGTTTTTCCATCATATGTGAATTTTATTACCTGTGTTCCTCTTACTTCTACATCACTACTTCCTGATGTCTTTGTAAAGTTTGGTGAATTTATATTTGCTGTTGTTTCACTTATCGTTAATCCTGGTGTTGTACTTGATATTGTTGTTGTTGATCCACTTTTTGTTACAGCTGATAATGTTAATCCTGCAAAATTTAATGTATCTCCATGATCATATTCTCCCTGTGTCATTGGTGTCGCCACTAATAATGATTGAATTGGGTCTGTTACTGTTATATTAAAACTTGTCTCTTGTCCTTTATAATCTAACTTTACAATTGGATTATTCACATCTGCTGGTGAACCTGTTGCTATTGATACTGATGGATCTATCATATCTACATATTCTGTTGAGTTGTCATCATATGTTACTTGGATTACTCCTCCTGTTAAATCTATTGTATCTCCATGTTCATATGCTGTTGTTGTTGGATTTGTTTTTACTGATATTGATGCTATTTGTTTTTCTGCGTTTGTAAATCCTTTCGTCGCTAATGGCAAATCTTTACTTATTCTTATTCCTGATTCATTTGTGTAATTTACTTTTAATCCTGTTGGTAATCCTGCTCCTGATGGTACCAATGTAAATAGGTCTGATGGTAAACTATTTTCATCTACTGAACTATCTAATTTAAATGATAGCTTTAATATTGGATAGTATACCGAATATCCTTGTCCATTTACATCTATTGCATCATCTCCTACTTGCCCTGGAATGTATCCATTGTCTGCTATATCTGTTCCTCCTGATGGCTCTGTTGCAAGGAAATGAAATTGATTTGTATTTCTGTCATAGTTTTTCACTTGTAATGTTCCTAAGAAGTAATCGCTTTGAGACATTATCATTCCTAGTGATGTTGTTGCTGCTCCTGTGTTTTTGTTACATGGTGTTATTTTACTTGTATCTATTTTAAATTGGAAGTCGAATCCATTTAAGACAGCTTCTGTTACTGCAGCTATTTCTACTGTTAGTATTTTGTTTGATCCTTTTGTTGTTACTCCTAAGTTGTTTAATATGATTGGGTCATCTCCTAATACTCCTGTTGCTGCATTTGATATGTTATTAAATAATATACTGTATGGTGAAAACATATTTAATATCATTACCAATAATGTTATAAGTGCCACCTTTTTCTCTTTTTTCATATCTTCTTCTCCTTCTTTACATTTTTTTATTTTTCTTTTGTATTTTTTACTTTTGTTTTTGTGCAATTGGGGTTATTAGCATTTTTTCATTATCCTGTGTAATCTTGTATTGTTATTGTTTTATATAGGTTTGTTACTACACTTACCATATCATCTAATGATACAACGTCTTTTTGTCCAAAGTCATATTGTTCTAAATATGTACTATCTCCAACATTTGCTCCCATACTATTTACTATTTCTATCGTATCATTTAAATCTATTATTCCGCTTCTGTCCGCATCTCCCTCATATAGAATCTTTGTTCCTAAATCTATTTCATCATTTTCGTTTATTGTCATTTTGGTTGTTATGTCTGCTAAAAATCCTTTTCTTTCTATATAAAAATCGTATTCTCCTGGAATCGCATATATTTCATAGTTTCCATCATTATCTGATTTTGTTTCTTTTTCTATTTGTTTATTATCTACATCATCTAATGAAAGATTTCCTGGTATAATATCATCCCAATTTACTTGTCCTTGCTTATATATTCTTATGTCTGCTATAAACTTCATTTCTATCCCATACGATTCATACATACTTTCTTTTAGTCCATCTCCTAGCTGTACTTTTCCTTTTATTTTTCCATATGGTCTTTTTATATGTATTCTATATATTTTCTCTGTTACTCCGTCTTCTGCAGTTACCGTAATTTCTACTATTGTGTCTTCTTCACCTAATTGGTTCAGTGTTATTTTTTCTGAAAATTCTTGGCTTATTTGTTTTTCTTCATATATTATGTTTCCATTATTGTCTCTTTCTGCTTTTCCGTCATCGTCTCTTTTTGGATATTTTATTTTTATTGTTGAGTTTGCATCTTCTGCTTGTATATTTAAGTCTACTGTATCTACATATTCTAGTATTTTTGTTTCATATTCTAGTGTTTCTTTTTCAAATATTGGATTTAAATCATATTTTCTGTAGTCTCCATTTTCATCATTTCCATTACTTATCTCTATTTTGGATAAGTTTGCATTTTTTGATGTCAAATCTAATGTAAATTCAAATAGTGACTGTGCTTGATAGATGTTTGCTTCACTTGTTACTACTTTTATTCCTGTTGTTGGTGATGTGCTTCCTGTTTTTAATTTAATATCATCTGTAGTTATTGCTGTTTCATCTTCCATTTGAAAACTTATTTTTCCTATTATAGCTTCATCTGTTACTTCTACTATTGGTTCATTTACTGTTTCTTCTTTATAATATTCATTTGTTCCTGTTCTTTCATCTTCTCCTAATATTGAATACACCATTCTTAATTCGCCTTGTGTTCCCTCTACTTCTAACATATCCATATATTTTTCAAATCCATTTACATATGTGAAATTACTTGGTATGTCATCTGCATCATTTACGTCTATTGCTGTATTTGTTTCTATATCCGAAGGTGTTAATAAAGCAGTATCATATTGTAATCTTAAATCTATTCCCTTAAAGTTTAATTTTCGTATTCTTACTTCTATTATTAGTTGTTTTTTCCCGTTTACTATTTCTTGTGATATTGCTCTATATTCTATTTTTTGGTCACTTGTTGGTTCTAGAGTACTTGCATATGCTTTTTCTATTGGCATACTCACTATTGTTACCATTGCTATTGCTATTATTATTAAAACATGTTTTAATGCTTCTTTTAGGGCTTCTTGTAGCATTGCATTTCCTCCTTTTCCTGACTTCTTTTATATAAAATCGGCTTTCTTTGTATTTTTTCTTTGTTTTATTACTTTTTACCCTATCTTATTTTCTTATAATTCTAATTTATCTTATTTGTCGTTTAGAGTCAATTTATGTCTATATGCATTTTACGATTCTACTTTTACGGCTCTTCTTTCTTAACTACCTTTTTGTCATTTCTTTTACATCTTTGTTACATTTATTTTATCTTTTACTATTTTCCTTAGGGATCTTAGCTTTTCCTACTTTCACATAATAAGATTTAGCTGAATTACTATTTGTAAAAATATATGTTTTTAAAGCCAAAAAAAAAGCTAATATGGATTGTTTTCCACTTTAGCTCCTTTGCTTTTTATTCTTCTATTGGTATACTGTTTACCCTTGTTATTTTATTATCTTTTATTCTTACTTCTACAGTATTCTCTTTTGCCGATATATAATAATAGTATTCTCCTTTTCTTTTTATCTTTAATACCTCTAGATTTTCTTTTTTTGTTTTTTCTCCTAGTTCTTTAAACTTCTCTTGTGCTACTTTTACTGCTTTTGCTCTTTCTTTTTTATCTTCTTCGTCTTCTTGTTTCTTCTCTGTTATTCCTACCAACTTTAATACCTGTCCATTAAATGTATGTTGACTTTTGTCTAGTATTAACATTGCTATAAATATTGCTATTATAGCTATAACTACTATTACTGCATTTCTAATTCCTTTTTTTACCTTTATTTGTTTAATTTTAGTTATTCTGTTTCTGCTTCTTTCTGTTTTCTCCGTATCTGTTTTTATTTCTTCTTTCTGACTTTCTATTACAATTTTTTCTTCTTTTTTTTCATCCATCTTTAGTTTCTCCTTTTTTTTATTTTACCTATTTTTCTCTTTTTTATTCAATTTTGATGAATAATATATGCATTTATATTTCTTCTCCTCTGTATCTTAGCTCTTTCCAGTTTGCCTTTTTATTTTATATCACATTTGAATTTTTTTCAATAATTTTATATCAATCAATTTAAAAATACTAGAACTTAAATTTACCACACAAAAAACAACAGTTTATATTTACTGTTGCTTTTAAATCTTCTTTCTTATTATTAGTCATCAAATCTTCTCTCCAAATTGACAAACTTAGTATAACTTCCAAGCCATAACAATTCAACAGTTCCTGTCGAACCACCTCTATGTTTTGCAATAATAATTTCTGCAATATCCTTTTTATCACTATCTTGATTATAATAATCATCTCTATATAAAAACATAACGATATCGGCATCTTGTTCTATAGCTCCAGATTCCCTTAAATCTGAAAGCATTGGTCTATGATCAGGACGTTGTTCAGCAGCTCTTGATAATTGTGATAATGCAATTACTGGAACATCTAGCTCTTTTGCTAATATCTTTAATGAACGACTAATTTCAGAGATTTCCTGTTCACGACTTCCCCCTCTTTTATTAGAACCTTGAATCAATTGTAAATAATCAATAACTACCATTCCAATATTTTTTTCTAACTTTAACTTTCTACATTTCGCCCTAATTTCCGTAATATTAATACCTGGAGTATCATCAATAAAAATTTCAGCCTCTGACAAAGGTCCTATTGCTCCAGCAAGTTTTGTCCAGTCATCTTCTTCTAATTTTCCAGTTCTTACTTTGTTACTGTCTACCATAGATTCACTACACAATATTCTGTTTACTAATTGTTCTTTTGACATTTCCAGACTAAATACTGCTACTGGGACATTTGCTTTCACTGCAGCATTTGTTGCAATATTTAATGCAAAAGCTGTTTTTCCCATAGCTGGTCTTGCTGCAATTAAAATTAATTCCGATCCATGAAATCCTGCTGTTCTATAGTCTAACTCTGTGAATCCAGATGGAACACCTGTAATATGTTGTTTTCTATTATATAATTCCTCTAATTTTGTAAAACTTTCTACCAAAACATCTTTTATTGGTGCATATCCTTTTTGATTTTTTTCTTGCATTATATTAAAGATTTTCTTTTCTGCACCTTCCATAATATCTTCAACATCTTCTGTTGGACTATACCCTAATTCTATTATTTCATTTGCTGTTTTTATTAATCTTCTTAAAGTTGATTTTTCTTCTACTATCTTGATATATTTCATTGCATTAGCAGTTGTTGGAACCTTTTCTGGTAATTCTGCTAAATATTCTAATCCACCTACTTGTTCAAATTTTCCCATTGATTCAAGCTCTGATTTTACTGTAATAATATCAATTGGCTCTGCACGATTATATAAATTTAAAATTGCTGTATAAATTGCTTTATTATCTTCTCTGTAAAAATCCTCTTCTTTTAGTATCTCTATTGCTGATATGACAGCATCTCTATCAGTAAGCATACTACCAATAATTGCTTGTTCTGCTTCCAAATCATGTGGTGGTACTTTTCCTAATTCCATTTTAATTCCCCCAAATATTCTGAACATTGTTTTTCAAACTTAAAATATCTTAATTTTGAATCTATTTACTTATTACATCAATTTTTAAATTTCCTATTACTCCTTCGTATAACTTTATTGTTAGTGTTCTAACACCTAATGTTTTTATTGTCTCTTTTAGTTCTATTTTCTTTTTATCTACTTCTATTTTATATTCTTCTTTCAATAAATCTGAAACTTCCTTTGCTGAAACTCCACCAAATATTTTTCCATTTTCTCCAGCTTTTACTGGAATTTTTAATAATATTTTAGAAAGTTTTTCTGCTATTTTTTTTGCTTCTTCTTTTTCTTGTGATTTCTTATATGCATTAGAATCTTTTTTTGCCTTTAATTTACTCATATTCTCAGCATTTGCTTCTACTGCTAAATTTTTAGGAAATAAAAAATTTCTTGCATATCCATCTGATGCATTAATAACTTCATCTTTTTTTCCTACCCCTTTAATATCTGCTTTTAATATTACCTTCATATTATCACGCCTTTCTATCGTTTCTTATTTTATACCATTTTTAATGTTTTTTCAAGAAAATATAATAAAAAGGTATAGAATTAAATCTGTACCTTTTTAAATTATTTCGATATAACATATAAAACTACACGAAATGTAAATGCACTAGGAGAACCTGAATTATAAACACTACGATTAGATGCCGAATTATTTCCATGCCAAGCACCTCCTCGAGAATTATAAGGAAAGTTAGAATCAAAAGTATTTTTTTCTGCTACATATTCATAATAATTTCCTTCTATATCATAAATATTACATACTTTATCTGCTTCATTTTTTCCTGTTACTCCCAAACCACTTCTTGATTCTGAATGTGTTGTTACATCAAAAATATTACCTTCGCCATCTTTCTTCCCATTAACAAAATTCATCATTACATCCCATTGTACACCTGAACACACAGCACTTTTTACATGAGCATTATTATACATTGTCTTTGCTACTAGTTTTATTTCATTAGGAAAAATGCCTTTATATATGCCTTTACCACTTTTTACTATTATATTTCCATTCTCTATTCCTGTTTCATATCTCCCAATATAAAATCCACCTGATGCTAATACACTTTCTCTTTCTACTTTTTCATTTATATTTGATATCTCGTTTTCATCAGTTGTATTAGGGTTAATTTCTGGTTGTATGTCATCTGGTAAATATTCTGAATCTGTGTATGACTTACTCGATATATTTACATTTTCATAAGAAGCATTTCGCACATAATCAGATTTATTTTCTACTGGTACCCATACAAACTGATTACCCTCTTTATCTTCAATTACTATTCCATCTGTTACATTTGTTGCATCTTCTGTAACTCTAAAGCCTGCTGGTATTATAACTTTTTTCTCATAATCATCTACTAACTCTGTATTACTTGCTTTTTCAAACATACCTTTGCTCTGAGCCTGTTCAATAGTTAAACTTGCGTTATTCACAGCTTTTTGATATTCTTTCTCCATATCTTCGTCACTAGCTTTATATTGTTTAGCTATTTGTGATACCTTCTTATCTTGGTCAATAGATTTATTAGACATTGCAAAATAAGAAACTGTTATAGTCCCTATTAAAAACAACATAGCTGACAATACCATTACTGTAATAGACCCTTTTTCGCTTTTTCTGAATTTTTTTATTATATTCATTAAAAATAGCTCCTATCTTTTGTTAATTTTCTATTTCTGAAAAATATTCATTGATTCGGTTTATTAATTCTTGTTTTGTTTCTTCTATCGTCATTCCTTCTACTTGAGCACCAGCTAAAGTGATATGACCTCCACCACCTAATTTTTCTAGTATTACTTGTACATTTATATCACCTATAGAACGTCCACTAATGCAAATTTTCTCTCCTGTATTTCCTAGAACAAAAGATGCAGTTATATCACTAATCGTTAATAATTCATCAGCCGCTTTTGCACAAATTAAACTAGCTTCTTTTGATGTTTTATCATAAATTGATATTGCTATCGTAGTATTTACAATATCCGCTCTTTTCACAATATCAGCTATTGTATTAAAACTTTTTAAGTCGCTTTGGAACCATTTCTTTACTCTAATAATATCTACTCCACATCTACGAAGATATGCTGCTGCTTCAAATGTTCTAACACCTGTTTTAAAAGTAAAGTTTTTTGTATCCATCATTATTCCTGCATATAAACTCTCTGCTTCAATTGTTTTCAAATTGATTTTAGTTTCTGCATATTGTAATAGCTCTGTTACTAATTCTGCAGCAGAAGAAGCATAAACTTCTTGGAACATAAGAGTAGCATTTTCAATATAATCTGCACTTCTCCTATGATGGTCAACAATCACAATTTTTTTGACTTCTTTTAATAATTCTGGTGCATCTACATAATTAACCTTATGAGTATCTACAACTACTAACAAAGTATCTTCATCTACGTTCTCCATTGCTACTTCTTTATTTATAATAACATCTTCATATTCTGAATCTTTATCTAATTCTCTATTAAAGGCTTTCAATGCTGGAACATCTTCACTGCTTACAATATATGCATTAGTATCTAAAGTTTTTGCTAAACGATAAATTCCCATACAAGAACCTATACTATCCATATCTGGATTATTATGACCCATAATCATAACTTTTTTTGATTCTTTTATTAGATTTTCTAGAGCATGTGCTACCACTCTAGCTTTTACCTTTGTTCTTTTTTCTACTTCTTCAGCTCTTCCTCCAAAAAATTTATATATTTCATTTTCTCTTATAACTGCTTGATCTCCACCACGTCCTAATACTACATCCATAGCACCTTGTGCTGATTCATATTTTTGTTTATCTGTTAAACCTTCGTTTGATACTGCTATACTTAAAGTAAATTGTACCTTTTCTTTTGTATCAATTTCCTTTATTTTGTCTAATATACTAAATTTATCTTCTTTTAAAGTTTCTAAATATCTTTGTTCAAATAAGTAAACATATCTATCTCTGTCTGATTTAATTAGCACTCCATTTGTTAAACTTGCCCAGTCATACATCTTTTTATCAATTTCTGCTGTTACAATTGGTTTTTCACTTGCATCTAAGCCTCTTATCGTTTCTTCATAGTTATCTACCATGATAATTCCAACACAAGACTTTGAATCTTTATATTCTTTTTGAAGTTTTACATTTTCAGTATCATCTATAAAATGTAAAATTATCATATATTCCTTTTTGCCTTTTTTATCTCTGTCTTTGTTTTTAAAATCTACATATCTTCCTATTATTTTATAGATTCTATTTCCTATAGTAATTTGTCTTACAATATCTCTATTTTTCTTATCTTCTCTGCTCTCTATATCGCTTCTTAGTTCTATGCTTAAATCATTCATATATGAATTAATATCAACATCCATAAATTCTGAATTAAATTTTGAACTTTTCCATATTATGTTTCCATCAGTCTCCATTATAATAAGAGGGAAAGGCGAATTAATTAAGCTTGTCTTAGCTGCTGAATCTACTGTTAAAGTTAGATCTTGCAATGTCTCTGATATTTCACTTTTTCTCTTTCGATTTGCATAATAAGTATATCCAACTATTGCTAAATATACTATAATACTAGGTATTATTAATTTATTGTTTTCAACACACATAATAATTAATAAAACTAAAATAATTGCTAAATAAATTTTAGTTCTAGATATGAATGTTTCAAATACTTTTCTATTATTATTTTGCATAAATTTCTCCTTATACTTATTCTATTATATTTTACTAGCAAATAGCATATTTGTCAAGAAAATCAATAGTTGAGTTTTTATTCCTGTTACAGTTCATTAAGAAATGATTATGTTGTCCAAGCATTGCTTCCAACTATAACACTTAAATTTTATTTAATGACGTTTGATTGGAATGAAAAATAGAAAATCTTTTAC